>Ga0209273_10000073_pt1 | contig 214319 bp, 183 predicted proteins | sample tdAd471_FD_187126 | JGI IMG/M metagenome (GOLD analysis project Ga0209273, IMG submission 187126) | Marine sediment microbial communities from the Atlantic coast under amendment with organic carbon and nitrate - tdAd47.1 (SPAdes)... | ecosystem: Environmental > Aquatic > Marine > Coastal >... | reverse complement strand
TTCTACGACTCGAGAAGAGCCTTGTTCCGCCATCTCGACATGAAGTACTCCGATCTCCAACATTCTCGCTCGCTATTTCTTAGCATAATCGAAATCAAGAGCGGCGACTTACTGGTAGGTACAAAGAACCAAGGAATATTGATCTGGAAGAAGGAAGATCGAGAGCGCGGTGAAGCACTCCTCCAGCCCTTTGGCACTGATGTCCGTAGTAAAGGCGAAACTATCTACAGCATCCTCGAGGACTCATACGATAGAATATGGGCTACAACAGCGAATGGAGTCATGGTGTTATCACAAGAAGGAACACTTCTTTTTAGACTCACCAGTTTAGATGGCTTGCAGTCAGACGATTTCAATTTCGGCGCTCATTACAAAGACTTAGATGGAAGATTCTTCTACGGAGGGGTTCGCGGGTATAACAAGATAGATCCTAAAACCGTAGATGTGACTGCCGCTTCAGGTCGTCTAGTTGTGACCGAAGCACGTTCTGGAAGAGGTGAACCATTGAATTTTTTCCAGCTTTCGAAGATGGAAACGCTAACGATACCTCACGACGCCAAATACTTGACCCTGAGTCTTGGTTTACTTGATTTTAAGAACACCGCGAGAAACCACTTCAAACACAAACTAAAAGGCTTTGATTCCGACTGGATTGATAACGGCACCAACAATAAAGCCACTTATACCAACCTTCCTCCAGGTGACTATACCTTCTTCGCCAAGGGCGCAAACGCGGCGGGGATATGGAGCGACAACAATGTGGCGATCAACATTCGGGTACTGCCTCCTTGGTGGCGTACTTATTGGGCCTATTGTTTCTACGTCCTTTTTTGTCTTTTTACTGTGTGGGGTGGCATGCGGATTTACCGTACTCACTTGTTAAAGCAGGAGGCTGAGCGCAGGGCTGATGAGATGCATGCGCTTGCTGATGTGGTTAGAGATGAGTTGCAGGAGACACAGGAGATTCACGACGATCTCGCGCAATCTGCTCATCAGCATAGCATTGCTACGCTGGCACTGATCAGGGATATCATCTCAGCAGACCAGGACGGTGCTGCTCACACCATGTTGAAAGCTCACCTGGAAGCGATGGAACTGCTGGAGCGGCACTACTGCTTTCAGGATGGAATCCTGGCCGCCAACCTGCACGACTATATAGACGACTTGTGCAATTTATTGCTTCCAGGTGCAGCCGTCGATCCGACTACGATAACCACGCTTAACCTGGCAGGAACCTCGCTCATACCCGCAAGTGTGGCATCTCCTCTGGCCATTATTCTACGCGAGCTTGTGGATAACGCACTACAACACGCTTTTGCTAGCGATTCAGCTGCAAACTTCATTCAGGTCACTCTTGAAATCAAACCTTCAACCTCTAGTGCCCCGGATATGCTCGAATGTTCTGTGCAGGATGACGGTTCCGGCATGCCTGTAGGAATCTCAATAGAGACTTCACGCACCCCGGGGCTCAGGGTGGTATCCGCGCTTTGTCGGAAATTGGGAGCGCAGGTCTCGCTGCTGCGCGAACCGGGCACACAGGTCACTATTCATGCGCCTATGCCTCAGGAACAACTCTGAAAGCCCCATAATTCCCTGCGACCGTTGCCTCTGAGGCCATGGGCCAATACTATACGCCCCTAAAGAGACGCCAAGGGAACGTAGATACGCCATGATGGTGCACAAAAAGCGGCTTTACTGCTTTGGGAGTTCCTGTCAACTCACGGTCCATTTGCCGCGTTCGGAAGCGGAGCAAACGATTGCAGCGGCGATCAGTGAGCTTTCCCGGATCGAGTCAAAATTCAGCTCATTTCACCCCGAGAGCATCATTAGCCAGATTAACCAGGCCGCAGGAACAGGTTGTTTCACGCCGCTGGATGCCGAGTCCAATAGCCTGTTCGAGTTCGTCTCAGCTCTCTGGTCCGAAAGCAATCGCCTGTTCGATCCCACCACCCAAATCCTGCAGGACTGCTACGACGATGACGGCAATCTCAAGGCTACCGAGCAACAGATCAAGGGGCTGGTGAGGCTAGTGGGTTGGAGCAAACTCCAGTTGACCGAGCAAGGTGCCTATCTCCCGGAGAAAGGCATGCTGGTGGATATGAACAGTTGCATCAGGCCCTACGCAATAGACTCGGTGCGCAAGAGGCTGCGCAAGGAAGGGGTTGAGCACGCGCTCATCGAGTTCGACCACGACGCGGTCACCATTGGCAAGCAATCCGACGGCGCTAACTGGCTACTCGGCCTGCGCCACCCTCTTGGTTCCAGAACGGCCATCAATCGGGTAAAGCTCAACAACAGAGGCTTTGCCATGCGCGGCGACTTCGAACGACGCATCAATTATCAGGGAGAACAATTCGGCCGGGGGCTCAGCCCGGTGGATGGATACCCAATCCCCGGCCTTCTCAGTGTCTCCGTGATTGCCGATACCTGCCTCAATGCGTGCGGTGCCGCCAGTGTAGCGCGACTGAAAACCGAGCAGGCAGCCATCCGGTGGCTGGAGCGCCTTGAGCTGCCGTGGATGGCAATTGACAGGGAATTACGCTGTCACGGGCCTCTGGCTCCGCGTTAGCCGGCTCAAACCCCGCGAAACAGAGGCTTCCTTTTCTCTTTTTGTGCGCTGAATCCTTCCTGCAGGTCTTCCGACGCCAGGCAGGCATCCGAAAGCTTACGCGCTGCATCCAGATCTATCTCCCCACCTGCTGCTTGCTGCAAAATTGCTTTCATCGAGCGAACCGCCAGCGGAGCAAGGCTGGCAATGTGTTGTGCCAGCTCATGCGTGGTTTCTTCGCGCTGTCCCGGCAGCACCAGGTGGTCAAGAAAGCCGATTTCCAGCATGGCTTCGGCGTCAAATGTCTCGGACGCGACCAGTATGCGCTTGGCCAGGTTCACCCCCAGGCGTTCGACAAAGCGGTTGATGCCACTCACTGGATAACAAAGACCGATAGCTGCCGCCGGCACACGCATGCGGCTGCCTTCAATTCCGACTCTGAAGTCACAGGAAAGAGCCAGTTCCACGCCACCACCAAACACATTGCCATTCAATGACGCGATAGTGGGAATAGCTAGCTCAGCCAACATATCGGTGGTGGCCTGAAAACAGTCGCCGCTGATCTTCCCCTCTCCCAACTCGCTCAGGGAGGCTCCGGCACAGAACGTTTTTTCTCCGGCACCGGTCACTACCAGCACTCTCACATCCGGGCTTTCGTTCACGTTGCGCAGGTAAGCCTGAATGGCTTCCAGCTCACCCTGCCCCAGGGAGTTGTGCCGTGCCGGGTTGTTCAGCGTCAGTATGCCAATGTGGCCTGTCTGGTCGAAGAGAATGGTCTCGCTCATGGGGAATCCTGAAGGTTGTATCGTTAAAGTTTGGCACAGCACACCAGAGGGTTCCAGTTCTTACGGTGCGCTGGACAGGCAAAGAGCTGGCGCCCATACTCCCTGTTCTCAAACAGGAACGAAAACTTGCTCAAGCGCTGCACATGGTGCGGGGACAACCCGCTATACGTTAGCTACCACGATGACGAGTGGGGTGTACCCGTGCGCGACGACCAGACACTCTTCGAGTTCCTCATCCTGGAGGGCGCACAGGCAGGCCTTTCCTGGATTACGGTACTGAAAAAACGGGAAGCCTACCGCAAGGCGTTTGACGGCTTTAACGCCGAGAAAGTTGCCCGGTATTCAGACAGCAAGCTGGAAAAACTGTTGCTCAACCCGGGTATTATTCGCAACCGGCTCAAGGTCTTCGGCGCTCGCAAGAATGCCCGCGCGTTTCTCGAAGTACAGTCGTCTCACGGCAGTTTTACTGACTATATATGGGACTTTGTCGATGGCGAACCGGTGCAAAACAGCCACAGGACCATACAGGACGTTCCCGCTACCACACCGGTATCCGACGCGCTCAGCAAAGACATGAAAAAACGCGGCTTTACCTTCGTAGGCTCTACCATCATGTACGCGCACATGCAGGCTACCGGCATGGTCAACGACCACACAACCGACTGTTTCCGTCACGCCGAGTGCCGCGCACTGGCTGCCGAAAAGGCGTGAGTACCACTAGCTCCACCAGTCGCCGCGTCTGGCAACTGGCCTGGCCCACCATCATCTCCAACCTGTTGTTTACCACCGTCGGCTTCCTGCACATAAAAATTGTGTCCGATCTGGGCACTAGCGCTGTGGCGGCGGTTACCACGGGCCACCGGGTGTTCTTTCTGGTGCAGGCCGTGTTGATGGGGGTGTCCGTGGCCACCACCGCGCTGGTAGCGCGCAGCTGGGGAGCACAACGTATCGCCGAGGCGGAACTGGTCACCTGGACATCCATGGCGCTTGGAATGACCGTGGCGGCGGTGCTCTCGGTTCCTACCCTGTTGTTCCCCGAGGTCATCGCGGGGCTGTTTGGCCTGGACGCAGAGACAACTGAGCAGGCCGCTGGCTTCGTTTTCTGGCTGAGCATTTTCAACGTATTCACCGCAATCAACCTGGTGCTGTCTACTGCTTTGCGTGCCACCGGCGACGTTATCACTCCCTTGTGGTTTCTCCTGCTGAGCTCGCTGTTCAACGTGAGCTTCGGCTACCTGCTGGCGTACGGCGTTGGCGGTTTGCCTGCTCTGGGCGTGCCCGGTGTAGGCTTTGGCGGCGGTTTCGCAGGTGCGCTGGTCTCCCTGCTTTTTGCCGCTTTCTGGTGGCGAGGAAAGTTCAAGCTGAAGCCACTGAAACAGGCCCGAATCAACCGGCCCATGCTGCGCCAGTTGGTCACCATTGGTGCTCCATCTGTACTTGAGCAGGGCTTTATACAACTGGCCTTTCTGGGTTTCTTCGCCATTGTGGGGCAATACGGTACAGCCGCTTATGCGGCCTACGGTATAGGCATAAGCCTGGTGTCTTTCTCTATTGTTATCGGCTTTGGGTTCAGCATCGCCGCAGCCACACTGGTAGGCCAGCAGATTGGCGCGGGAGATCCCGACATGGCCACAGCAGCAGGCTGGCGCGGTATGCGTATGGCCATTGCGGCGATGTCATTTTTCTCAGTTGTGCTGGCATTGTATGCGCAGGAACTGGCAGCGTTCATGATCCAGGACCCGGAAACACGACGCCTCACAGTTCTGTTCATCTATCTTATCGCCGCAGTGCAGCCGGTGATGGCGATTGAAATAACCCTCTCCGGCGCGCTCAGGGGCGCGGGAGATACACGCTTTCCGCTGATCGCCACCATCTGTGGCATCCTGTTCGGGCGGCTGCTGCCAGCACTGCTTATTCTAACGTCGGGTTTATCCGTTACCTGGATATTTGCCGTGATGCTGCTGGACTATTCCATCAAGTCGCTGATGGTCTTGTATCGCTATCGCTCGGGTAAGTGGTTACCACTGCGGGCGTGACCCGCAGGCACTGTGCGGCAAGATTTACAGGGCTAACGATAGCTGACCAGCTCTTCGCCGTGCTGTTTACCCAGCATCTGCAGGAATGAGCGGTCGTTAAAATAAGAAAGCGACACCTTTGTTCCGCTGTAGAACAGCTGTGTCACGGAACAGTTGAAGATGGGCTCATAGAAACGGTAGGTTTGTTCTCCACCCAAGCCCAGAACCTGGGCAACAATCGTAGCAATCGTGCCGCCTGAGGTGAATATGCCCACTGTCTTGCCGCTGCCCTGTGTTTCCATCACCTCACGCAGGGCATCGCGCACCAGTCCGGAGTATTCGGGCCAGGCTTGAATCCCCAGGTCACTGCAATCATGGCTCACCCAGTAGTTGAATACAGCCTCAATCACTTTCTGGTAGTCCTTGCTGCTGGCGAGGCCGCGCTGCAAAAGCGCCTCAATAGCCGGGTTTTGCTTCGCCACCAACGGAGCGATAGTCCTTACCTGCTCATCGTTGTTAATTTCGTTGAACCGGGCATCCACCGTGTGTGCGACACTGCCGCCCTGGCCAGCGCAAACCAGTTCACAGGTCTCGCGCTGGCGCCACAGGTCTCCGCTGTAGGCTGCATCGAGTGAGATACCTGCCTGCTGCAGATACTGCCCGGTACGTTGCGCCTGCAGCTTGCCCAGTTCCGAGAGCTGGTCGTAATTCTCAGAACCGAACGACGCCTGGCCGTGTCGAATCAGGTAGATCGTTGCCATCAGGCTGCCACTCCGCGGTCAAACCGCAACTTACGCCGATAGGGGAAAAAGCTTTCTACGTAGCCGCTGCGAATCTGCTCCTGCAACTTTTGCCAGAAGGACGCGTCATACAGATCGCTGTGAATCTCGTCAAAAACTTTGCGTGCCCGCTGGTTGCCGGAAAAGAACAAGCGAAACTCTTCCGGAAAAATATCGTTGGGGCCAACGGTATACCAGGGTTTGCTGGACATCTCTTCTGCCTCGGTTCTCGCCTCGGGTATCTTGCGAAAATTACATTCGGTAAGCGGCTGAATCTCATCGTAGTCGTAGAACACCACGCGCCCGTGGCGCGTCACGCCAAAGTTTTTCAGCAACATATCACCGGGGAAGATATTGGCCGCCGCCAGCTGTTTGATCGCGTTACCGTACTCGTCCATTACGTCGCGCACCTGCTCGTCGGTGGCATCATGCAGGTAAAGATTGAGCGGCGTCATACGTCGCTCCACGTACACGTGCTTGATGATCAGCGCTTTCCCGTGCTCTTCAATCATCGAGGGCGCCACCTTGTAAAGCTCCTCCATCAGTTCGTCGGAAAAACGCTCGCGGGCAAACGCCAGGTTGGTAAATTCCTGGGTGTCCGCCATGCGCCCGGCGCGATCCCAGCGTTTGACCAATGCGTACTTCTGCTTCACCTGTTCGCGAGTCATTTCCTTGGGCGGAGTGAAACGATCCTTGATGATTTTGAATACAAAGTCATAGGAGGGCATGGTGAACACGCACATCACCATGCCTTTGATACCCGGTGCAATAATGAACTTGTCCTTCGTGGTGGCCATATGCCGATAGGCGCAACGGTGATAATAGGTTTTGCCGTGCTTGTTGTAGCCCATCGCGCTGTATATCTCCGAAATAGGCTTGGCAGGCATCAACTGCTGTAGAAAAAGCACATAAGCCGAGGGAATACTGGCGTCCACGAAGAAATAGGAGCGGGTGAAACTGAACACCACGCTGACCTTGTCGGAGCCGAACAACACAGTGTCCACATACACGCTGCCCTCCTCGCTGTGCAATACGGGCAACACAAAAGGCATGGACTCTTTGTCACTGCAGATACGTCCTACAATGTAAGCGCCCTTGTTGCGAAAGAAATGGTGCTCCAGTACCTGAAACTCAAGGTCGGGCGCATCGAGATCACAGTGCAGACGCAGGTAGCTGTCCACTACCTGCATGATGTTAGCTACGTCGCGTTTCTGGTTTTCATAGGGGATATCGAAAGCATAGTCGGTAAGTATGGCACTCCACACAGCGTCCAGGCTGTCCTCTACCTTGTAGGTTCGGTACACGGAGTTGACGTCAGCGGGAGGCATATCACCATGAGCTGAGAACACGAACGCGTAGTCGTTGCGGATCATCTTGTGTTCAAAGACGGCGCAAAAAACCGAGTTGAAGAAGGTCTCTGCTATTTCAAAATTGTTGTGGCCCTCGATCATGTCCGCATACACATCGCGCACTGCGGCCCAGAATTCGAAGTCCTTCAGATACTCACCGGCAATCAGCTCAACGTACTGGATAATCTCGCCGGTTTTCTGCTTGCGCAGATCAATACGCTGGGTAGCCGCCTCCTGCATACCGTGCCAGTCTGCATTTTCAAAACGGGTTTTGGCCGCCAGGGTAATGTTCTGGAATTCGCAGAAAAACGCTTCAAAGCCATTGAGGATGGTCCTGGCAAAACGCTCTTTGCGCTCCAGTCCCTGAATACCGGAACTCATGACGCTACCGGGTTGCCAATTGTCCTGCGCAGCTTGCGCATTCCGCCCAGCCAACGGTCGTAGTCCTGGGTTTTCTTCTCGCGATAGGCCTGCACCTCCTTGTGCGGCAGAATCAGGAAGCGCTCCTCAGCAAGGCCTGCGATAACCTCGTCGGCAACATCAGCCGGCGTCAGCACTCCGTCTACGCCGGCAGTACCGCCGTCTCCACTATCCCCTATCATCCGCGTGGCCACCGCCTGCGGACACAGTACAGACACACCAATACCGTCGTCACCGTGGGTAATGGCCAGTGCTTCGGCAAAACCCACCGCAGCGTGCTTGGTGGTGGAGTAAGCCGCATCGCCTATCTGGTTGAGCAGGCCCGCAGCGGATGCCGTATTGAGGAAGTAACCCTCCCCCCGAGCCAGCATCGCAGGCAGGCAGGCCCGGGCCGCATAGACGTGCGCCATCACATGTATATCCCACATGGCCTGCCAGGTGTCGTTGGGCGCAGAAGTAGCCCACCAGGGTTCACCGTCCAGGGCGATAATGCCGGCGTTGCTGCAAAACAGGTCAATCTGGCCATGGTCCGCTTCCACCTGGGCGACCATCGCGGCGATCGCGCTCTCATCGCGCACGTTCACCCCGTAAGCATCCCCGCCAATGGCATCTGCAACCGCACGGGCGTTGTCCTCTTCCAGGTCCGCCACCACAACCTTGCGCGCGCCGGCGGCGTGGAACCGCTCACACAGGGCGCGCCCAATGCCGTTGGCTCCGCCGGTAACCAGTACTACCTTACCGGCTACATCCATCAGAGCATTTCCTCGGCGAACAATTCCAGCACCTCAGGGTCGTGCACGCCCAGCAACATGGTGGTGACCTGGCCTCTTTCCCCGGCCTCTTTCCAGGCTCCCAGGCGGTCGCGGATACGGTCCTTGGAACCCACCAATGCGACCTCGTCGATCAGTTCACGCGGCACTTCAGCGCAGGCTTCGGCCTGTTTGCCGGAGAGATACAGGTCCTGGATCTTGTCGGCGGCCTCGCCATAACCCAGGCGCGTGGCGTAATCGTGATAGAAGTTCTTGCCCTTGGCACCCATGCCGCCGATGTACAGCGCCAGCCAGGGGCGCAGTGAATCAAACGCAGCATCGAGGTCGTCGTTCATGGCAACCGACACAAATGGCGCAATGTTGAAATCGCTCAGGCCTTTACCGCCGCCAGCCTTGGCAAAGCCTGCTTCGATATGCTCGCCAATAATGTCGTACTTGTTCGGGTCCATCCATACCGGGAACACACCATCCGCCACTTCGCCGGCGCAGCGCAGGCCGGCAGGCGTAATCGACGCGGTAAAAATAGGAATATCAGGGTTGGCTTCCAGAATGGACTTCAGCGGCTTGCCCAGGCCCGTTGTACCCTCACCCTTGTTGGGCAACTGGTACATATTGCCGTCAAACTCAACCGGCCCCTTGCGTTCCATGATCGCCCGCATGATCTTGATGTACTCGCGCGTGCGCGTCACCGGCTTGCCGTAAGGCACGCCGTGCCAGCCTTCCACTACCTGTGGACCGGAGGCACCCAGGCCAACGATAAACCGGCCACCGGACAGCTGGTCCAGCGACATCGCCGTCATCGCAGCCAACGCGGGCGTGCGCGCCGGCATCTGCATGATGGCCGTACCGACCTTGATCTTGCTGGTTTGCGCCAACACCCAAGTGGCAGACGTCACCGCATCGTTACCATAGGCCTCGGCCGTCCACACAGAATCGTAGCCGAGTGACTCCGCGTGCCGGATCAGATCCATGGGTATTTCGATTTTTTTGCCGGAATAGCCCAGCAGAAAGCCCAGTTTCATTGTTGTTCTCCCTAGAATGCGGTCTATGAGTTATACCGCAGCGCATTGAATTGTGCCTGATGATAATCACCATTACCAAAGGTAGTGTTTATCATCATCAGGCGTTTGGCGTAGTGCCCTATATCCAGCTCGTCGGTTATCCCCATGCCGCCATGCAGCTGTATGGCTTCACCAAAAATGTGTTTGCCGGCTTTGGCAATCACCACACGCAGTGCATGAATAGCCTGCGCTTCATCTTCCTGGTCATCGGTGAGCGCGCAGACAGCGCGATACAGCAAGGACTTGGCCTGCTCGTAACTCATGAAGGTATCAACCATACGGTGTTGCAGGGCCTGAAAGCTGCTGATCGCAACGCCAAACTGTTCACGCGTTTTGGTGTATTCCACCGTCTTCGCGTTGAGCCGCTGCATGATACCCAGCGCCTCTGCCGACAAGGCGAGATTGGCCTCCATCACCACTTGCGACATCAAGGCATAGCCCGCGTCGAGCTCGCCTACCAGGTTCTGCGCAGGCACCTTCACGTCCTTGAACACCACATTGGCCACGCGCTGGCCATCCATCATGCGGTAGTCGATTCGTTCCACGCCGGCAGCATCGGCGGCCACCAGGAATAGGCTGATGCCCTGCTCATCGCTCTGCTCACCGCTGGTGCGCGCCGAAACGACGAACTGATCTGCATTGGCGCCGTTGGAGACCACTACTTTCTCACCATTGAGCACATAGCCGTCACCACTGCTGCTGGCGCTTGTCTTCACGTCGGCCATTTCATAGCGACCCTGGCGTTCCAGGTAGGCGAAGGCTCCGAGTGAGCTGCCGTCAATAATGGAAGGGATATGCGCCGCCTGCAGTTCAGCGCTGCCGCCTTTCTGCAGTAAGCCGCCGTACAGCAATACCGTGGCCAGGTAGGGTTCCAGCACCAGGCCCTTGCCCAGTTCCTCCATCACCACCATCACATCTACCGCGTCGCCACCGAATCCCCCGTGTTCCTCGGCAAAAGGAATGGACAGCCAGCCCAACTCGGCGAAGGTCTGCCAGCGGGCGCGGTCCATACCCTCAGCCGAATTGGCAATAGCCACACGGGTTTCCCAGTTGTAGTCGTCCTGAACATAACGTGCCACGCTGTCGCGCAGCATCACCTGCTCTTCTGTGAAATCAAAATTCATGTTCTAACTCCGCTTGTTACAGGCCCAGAACGGCCTTGGCGATGATATTTTTCTGCACTTCGTTGGAACCACCGTAAATGGTGGAGGCGCGCCCATACATATAGCTTTTGAAGGCGCTGGTGCCGAAGCTGTGCCCCAACACCTCCGCTTCCGGGCCGCCGGGCAGTACGCCCTGATAATGTGCCGCCACGTCCATCATCAGTTCCTGCACGGCCTGTTGCATCTCGGTGCCGCGTATTTTCAGCAGTGAAGACTCTGCGCCCGGCGCACCGCCGGATGCCACAGACGCCAGCACACGCAACTCGGTGAACTCCAGGGCCATCAGGTCTATCTCGATATCCGACAGTCGCTGCTGGAACAGAGGGTCATCTATCAAACGCTTACCGGCGTTCACTTCCTGGGTGGCGTAATGCTTGATCAAGTCCAGCCCGCGCTTGGAGTCAGCCACCCCGGCGATCGCTGTGCGCTCATGGGCAAGCAGAGCCTTGGCATAGGTCCAGCCCTGGTTCTCCTCACCGATGCGGTTCTCAACGGGCACGCGCACGTCGTTGAACTCCACCTCATTGAGACTGTGATGGGCATCTATAGACACAATGGGGTTTATCTTGATCCCCGGGCTCTTCATATCGATCAACAGGAAACTGATGCCAGCCTGCTTCTTGCCTTCCGTGCTGGTACGCACCAGGCAGAAAATCCAGTCGGCAAACTGCGCGTAGCTGGTCCAGATTTTGGCACCGTTCACCACATACTCATCGCCCTCGCGCACTGCACGGGTCTTCAGTGACGCCAGGTCAGACCCGGCACCCGGCTCCGAATACCCCTGGCACCACCATTCGTCACTGGCCAGAATAGGCGGCAGGAAACGCTCTTTCTGCTGCTCAGTGCCAAATGTGTAGATCACCGGGCCAACCATTTTCAGGCCAAAGGGAATAACGTCGCGTATGCCACGGCTGGCGCGTTCACTTTCAAAGATAAAGGACTTGGTGGCATCCCAGCCGGTGCCGCCAAATTCGACAGGCCAGCCCGGGGCGATCCAGCCCTGCTTATGCAGGCGCTTCTGCCACTCTATAATCGCCGGCTGGAATATAGCCGGGTCCGGGTTGTTCAGTCGGGCGTCGAGTTCGTCGTCGTAGGCGGAATCGAAGAAAGCGGCAACCTCCTCGCGAAAGGCCATGTCCTCCGGTGCAAATGCGGTATCCATTGCTAAAGCTCCTTGGCGTTGTAAACAGTGAAAGGTACGGCCAGGCCGCAAAAACGGGTCAGTTACCCTAGCTTCCGAGGCTCAACGGCACAATGTTGACAGCGATCACGAAAATTGACCGCAGCGCACTTCAGCCGGGCGCCTCAGCCTGCTCCCTGAGGTAGCGAATGTTGTGTTCCAGCCGCTGGCGCACCTCATAATCGCTCACACCCAATGCCAGCGCCGCTTCCAGCAGGTCTGCGGCAAAGCTCTGCTCACCGCGCCGTACGGCCAGGTTAGCAAGGTTGTTGAGCGCGTTCAGCGTGCGATAGCCCGACTCATACAGCGCCAGGTAGCCTGCGTAGGCCTTGTCCAGTTCACCCAGGCGATACTGCGCCTCGGCAATGGACTCACGGTTTTCGTCCGCCTTGTAGCCAAGCTCCACCGCGCGCTGCAGGTAGGCTATGCCCTTGGCCAGTTCATCCGCGTAGTACAGGCAGATGCTGCCCGCGGCCATCCACAGGCGGCCGTCGGTCTCCTCTTCCAGGTCCTGTTCGATAATGCGCAGGTAATTGAGCTGGCGCTGCGCCTGCATTTTGGCCGGGTCTTCATCCATGTGGTGATGGATGGGCAGCGCCACCTGCTGGAAGCGTCCGGGCTGCAGTGTTCTGTCTACCACCTCATGCACCCGCCCCTGGTAAAAAATATCGTCCCGGTTGCGGAACAGGCGGGCGATGGGGTTGGGCCGGTAGCCCTGGTAGTGCCGGCTGTACGCGGTTTTCTCGACGATGGGCACCCAGTTCTTGTCCATGGGCTCCACACTGTAGTTGTACTGGGTGAGGAAATAGGCGTCCATGTCCGGATTGCTGATCAATTCACGAATAGCCGACCAGTCTTCGCTGGCGATCACCTCGTCCGCATCCAGCACCAGTATCCATTCTGAGGTGGCCAGGCGCAGGGAGGCATTGCGCGCATCGGCGAAGTGGTCATGCCACGGGTAGTCGACGACTTTGTCGGTAAATTCCGCGGCAATAGCCCTGGTATCGTCGCTGGAGCCGGTGTCCACAACAACAATCTCGTCTACATGCGCTGCAGCCTGGCGCAGGCAGTTGCGCAGGAAGAACGATTCGTTTTTCACGATCATGCACAGCGACAGGGTGCCGGGCGTGGAGGAAGACAACAGCGCCTACCGATGCCCGCTCAGTAGAGCAGGCTGTACAGTTTACGCTGGTACTCAGCCGCCAGCGGGTCTCCTTTGCCCAGGCTGGCGATGGTATCGAGCAGGGCTTTCTTCGTTGCGCCGTCACCGTGGTCCAGGTCTTTCTGCAGGATGACCAGCAGGTGCTCCATCGCTTGCTGGAACTGCCCCGCGTTGGTGAACTGCACGGCCAACTGCTGGCGCACTTCCAGGTCATCCGGGTTGCTCGCCAGTTGCTGTTCCAGGGCGTCTATTTCCGGTGACTTGGCTGCTTCACGCTTGATCTCAAGCTGCGCCTGCAACTGTTCGAAGGCGGCATCCTGGTCTGCCATACGCACCCCGTCGAGCAGGGTCTGCGCCTCATCCAGGCGCATGCATTCGATCAGTGCCTGGGCGTAGGGAACGGTTATTTCGTATAGCTGCCCGGAATCGTCCCAGGCCTGGCGCAGCGGCGTCAGGGCACGGGCGAAGTCGCCCTCTTCCATAGCTTCCCTGGCCATCGCCAACAGGCCATCCCAGGGTTTGGGCAGGTACTTGCCAAGCAATTCGCGTACGGCGTTCTCAGGTTGTGCGCCGGCAAAACCGTCCACCGGCTGACCATCCTGTATCACCATCACCGTGGGCAGGCTGCGCACACCAAACTGCTGGGCGATCATGCCCTGTTCATCAGCATTGACCTTGGCCAGCAGGAAAGCGCCGTCATATTCGGCCGCAATTTTTTCCAGCATCGGCATGAGCACTTTGCAGGGCTCGCACCAGTCCGCCCAGAAGTCCACCACCACCGGGCGCTTGTGGGATTCGTCGATCAGCAGCGCCGCGGCGTTGGTCTCATCGATATTAACGATATGTTCGCTCAACTGAAGCTCCTTTTCTGCTCGCTCGCCACGGCTCTACAGGGTCAACCCGCCTGCCTGGGCCGCTGTATTGGCGGCGTTATTTCAGGCCCAGCACATCCTGCATATCGTATAGGCCTGCCGGCTGGCTTTTCAACCAACCCGCCGCACGCACAGCGCCACGGGCAAACGACATCCGGCTGGAAGCCTTGTGTGTTATTTCCACCCGCTCGCCTTCCGCGGCAAATGTGACCGTGTGGTCGCCCACAATGTCACCGGCACGCACGGTGGCAAAGCCTATCGTTTCGCGGTCGCGGGCGCCGGTCTGGCCTTCGCGGCCGTAGACGGCCACCTTGTTGAGGTCGCGCCCCAACGCATCTGCCACCACCTGGCCCATACTCAGGGCAGTGCCTGAAGGAGCATCTATCTTGTGGCGGTGGTGGGCTTCGTACACTTCAATGTCCACGTCGTCACCCAATACCCTCGCCGCCATATCCAGTAGCTTGAAGCAAAGGTTCACGCCGGTGCTGAAATTGGAGGCTTTGCAGACCGGTATTGTGGCCGCGGCGGTATCGATCACGTCCTGTTGCTGCGCGGTAAAGCCGGTGGTGCCAATGACAATTGCCACGCCGTGCTGCGCACAGCACTGCACGTTTGCCGTGGTGGCATCGGGAACGGTGAAGTCGATCAGCACGTCGATGTCACCTATCACTTCGTCCAGTGACCCGGCTATGGTGATGCCGTTCCTGCCCTGCCCCGCCAGTTCGCCAGCGTCCGCGCCTATCAGGCTGCTTTCGGGGCGTTCAATGGCCGCGGCCAGCGTCAGCTCCGCGTCCGACAGGCTGATCGCCTCGATAAGCGTTCGCCCCATACGTCCGGCAGCGCCGGTAATGCCAATGCGTGTCGTCATGATGTCATGTCGTCAAAGAAACTTTTCACCCCTTCAAACCAGCTGTGCTGACGAGGGGACTGGCGTTTGCCGTCCTGACCCAGCGTTTCCGCCAGTTCTTCCAACAACTCTTTCTGCCGCTTGCTCAAATTCACCGGCGTTTCCACTACCGCACGGCACAGCAGGTCACCCACGGTACCGCCGCGCACAGGCTTCACGCCCTTGCCACGCAGGCGAAACAGTTTGCCGGTCTGGGTTTCGGGAGGGATTTTCAGTTTCACCCGGCCATCCAGCGTCGGCACTTCCAGTTCGCCGCCCAGTGCGGCATCAGCGAAGGTAATGGGCACCTCGCAGTAGAGGTTTTTGCCATCACGCTCGAAGATAGGATGCTGTTTCACCGAGATTTGCACGAACAGGTCGCCGGCCGGGCCGCCATGGGGGCCTGCTTCACCTTCGCCGGACAGGCGGATACGGTCGCCGGTGTCTACGCCCGGGGGCACTTTCACAGACAAGGTGCGGGTTTTCTCGACACGCCCCTGGCCATGACAGCTTGTGCATGGGTCGGTAATCGTCTGGCCCTGGCCGCGACAGGCCGGGCAGGTTTGCTGCACCTGGAACAGGCCCTGCTGCATACGTACCTGGCCCACACCACCGCAGGTGCTACAGGTTATCGGGCTGGAGCCCTTCTTGGCGCCGGAGCCGTCGCAGGTCGTGCAGGCAGACAGGCTGGGCACACGAATTTCTACTGTAGTGCCCTTGACTGCGTTCTCCAGCGACACGTCCAGCGTGTAGCGCAGGTCTGACCCGCGCTGCGGACCGCCACGGCCACGGCCTCCACCACCGCCGAATATGTCGCCGAACACATCGCCGAATATGTCGCTGAAGTTGCCACCGCCGAAGCCGCCTCCGCCACCCATGCTGGGGTCCACACCGGCGTGGCCAAACTGGTCGTAAGCGCTGCGCTTCTCCCTGTCCATCAGCACGTCGTAGGCCTCGGTGGCCTCCTTGAACTTCTCGTCAGCGTTCGGGTCTTCCGAATTGCGGTCAGGGTGATACTTCATCGCCTCGCGGCGATAGGCTTTTTTGATCTCTTTCTCGTCTGCGCTCTTGCTGACGCCGAGCACCTCGTAATAATCGCGTTTAGACATAAATTGTTCGGCGCTTTTTTTCGTCTCTAGAAACCGCCAAACCCGCGAAAGTGAGAACCCAGTGCCGCAGGCTGCTGGATTCCCGCCTACGCGGGAGTGACGAGGTGTTTGAGTCTCTCCGCGCTAACGCCTGCAGGCAGAGCCTGGCATTGTGCGCGGGGAGAGCCATAGCGGGCACATGCCCGGCATGTTACTTCTTGTCGTCGTCCTTGACCTCTTCGAACTCCGCATCGACCACGTCGTCTGCCGCGCCGCCCTGGTCCTGTCCCGCATCATCTGCGGCACCGGGCTGGGCCTGTTCGGCCTGCGCAGCATACATCTTCTGCGCCACGGGGCCGGTTGCTTCGGTCAACTTGGTCGCGGCCGCGTCAATCGCGTCCTTGTCGTCGGCCTTCATAGCCTCCTCTGCTTCAGTGATGGCAGCTTCAATAGCGGCCTTCTCTTCGTCAGTGGCGTGCTCGCCGGCTTCCTCAAGGGTGTTCTTGGCCGCGTGCATCAAACCGTCGCAGGTGTTGCGCGAGGTAATCAGCTCTTCGAAGCGGGCATCGGCGTCGGCGTTGGCCTCGGCGTCGGCTACCATCTTTTCGATGTCCTCGTCAGACAAACCACCGGAGGCAGTGATACGGATCGACTGTTCCTTACCGGTCGCCTTGTCTTTCGCCGACACGTTCAGGATACCGTTGGCATCCAGGTCGAAGGTCACTTCAATCTGCGGCATACCGCGCTGTGAGGGCGGGATGTCGGCCAGGTCAAAGCGGCCCAGCGACTTGTTCTGTGCCGCCTGCTTGCGCTCACCCTGTACCACGTGAATGGTCACGGCAGTCTGGTTGTCCTCCGCTGTTGAGAATATCTGCGACTTCTTGGTAGGAATCGTCGTGTTCTTCTCGATCAGCGGTGTGGCCACGCCACCCATGGTTTCGATACCCAGCGTCAGCGGGGTCACGTCCAGCAGCAGCACGTCTTTCACGTCGCCGGACAGTACCGCACCCTGGATAGACGCACCCATGGCAACCGCTTCATCCGGGTTCACGTCTTTACGCGGCTCTTTGCCAAAGTAGTCGGCCACCTGCTTCTGCACCATCGGCATGCGGGTTTGACCACCCACCAGGATCACGTCGTCGATCTCTGAGGGCGACAGGCCAGCGTCCTGCAGGGCAACTTTCACCGGCTCCATGGAACGCTTCACCAGCTCTTCAACCAGCGACTCCAGCTTGGCACGGCTCAGCTTCACCACCAGGTGCTTGGGGCCGGTCGCGTCAGCGGTGATGTAAGGCAGGTTCACCTCAGTCTGCTGCGAGCTGGACAGCTCGATCTTGGCTTTTTCTGCCGCCTCTTTCAGGCGCTGCAGAGCCAGCGGGTCGTTGTGCAGGTCTATGCCGCTTTCTTTCTTGAATTCTGCTGCCAGGTATTCGATCAGGCGCAGGTCAAAGTCCTCACCACCGAGGAAGGTGTCACCGTTGGTTGAGAGCACTTCAAACTGGTGCTCGCCGTCTACCTCGGCAATCTCGATGATGGAGATGTCGAAGGTACCGCCACCGAGGTCATATACCGCGATAGTGTGGTCGCCCTTGGCTTTGTCCATGCCATAGGCCAGAGCGGCCGCCGTGGGCTCGTTGATGATGCGCTTCACTTCCAGACCGGCGATCTTGCCCGCGTCCTTGGTAGCCTGGCGCTGTGAGTCGTTGAAGTAGGCAGGCACAGTGATTACTGCCTCTGTCACCGGCTCGCCCAGGTATTCCTCGGCTGTCTTTTTCATCTTGCGCAGCACTTCAGCAGACACCTGCGGAGGTGCCATTTTCTCGCCTTTAGCTTCTACCCATGCGTCGCCGTTGTCGGCTTCGATGATCTTGTAGGGGACCATCTTGATGTCTTTTTGTACGACATCGTCCTTGAACTTGCGGCCGATAAGGCGCTTCACCGCAAACAGGGTGTTGTGGGGGTTGGTAACCGCCTGGCGCTTGGCGCTCTGGCCTACCAGAATCTCACCGTCGTCGGTGTAGCCGACAACAGACGGTGTCGTGCGGTCGCCTTCGGAGTTCTCGATAACCCGAGGCTTATCGCCGTCCAGCACGGATACACAGGAGTTGGTGGTACCCAGGTCGATGCCTATAATCTTGCCCATTGTTTGTCTCCAGTTCTCTGGCGCCCTGGCGCCGTCTCAATTACGTTGTTCTGTATGTGGGGTCGATGGAACCTAAATCAACCCCCTGCTTTACTCACCATCACCATGGCCGGACGCACCAGGCGGCCGTTGAGCGTGTAGCCTTTCTGCATGACCGCAATCACGGTATTGGGCTCCACTTCTGTGTTTTCCACCATGCTCATGGCCTGGTGCAGGTTGGGGTCGAAAGGCTCGCCGTGGGGATCCAGCACCGCTATGTTCTGCTTGCCGAGCACGTCCAGGAAGCTCTTCAGCGTGAGTTCCACGCCCTCGGCAATGGGCTTGACCACTTCCTCGTCACCGGACGCGGCTTCCAGAGCCCGCTCCAGGTTGTCCACTACGGGCAGCAGCTCACCGACAAAACGCTCCAACGCGAACTTGCGCGCTTTTTCCACGTCCTGCTCGGCGCGGCGCTTCACATTCTGGGCTTCTGCCTGGGCACGCAACACGGCATCCCGGGCATTTGCCAGGTCTTCATGCAGGCGGGCCATTTCCTCTTCCGGGGACTCTTCTGCCTCGGCAACCTGCTCTTCTGCGCCTGCTTCAGGGGCGACGCCTTCCGGGTTTGCAAGTTGCTCGTCCCGGGCCTCAGGCGCTGCGGACTCAGACATTTCTGACTCAGATTGTTTCGGATCTTGCTCGGCCACGACTGCACTCCATATGGCGTTTAAAAGAAACGGGGTTCCCGGCGATATGGGGGCAGATCAGGCAGATTCAAGGGTTGGAAAGGGCAAATTTTGCCCGTGCGGGAGCCGCAAAGGCAGGCGCTGAAGGCGCGCCGCTACAGCTACCGAGACAGCGCCGAGCTGAGCATGCGGGCGGTTACATCAACAATGGGGATCACCCGCTCATACGCCATGCGGGTGGGGCCTATCACCCCCAGCACGCCCAGGGTACGGGCGCCATCGCTGTAGGGTGCGGTAATGACGGAGTAATCGCCAAACACATCGTATCCGGCCTCCTCGCCAATAAACACCTGCACCCCCTGCCCGTGCGAGCAGCGTTCCAGCAGGTGCAGCAGGTCTTTCTTCTTCTCGAAGGCGTCAAACAGCTCGCGCAACTTGAGCATCTCATCGGCGGTGGCGTGTTCCAGCAACCGGGACTCGCCGGCAACCAGGTACTCCTCTTCCGGCTGCTCCTGGTCCAGTGCCTGGTTGGCCAGGTCCAGCGCCGCCTGCATGTAGCCATCAATCTGACTGCGCGCCTCTTCCATTTCGCGCAGTATCTGTGCCTGCACCGTCTGCAGGGGGCGCCCGGCAAAGCGCTGGTTGACCATGGCGGCGGCCTCGCGCAACTGCTCTTCGGTGAAGGGCCGCTGCGTGTGGATAATGCGGTTTTGTACCTCGCGTTCGTTGACCACCAGAATCACCAGCACGCGGTCGCCGGACAGGGGCAGGAACTCCACCTGCCGCAGCTGGCTGGCGTCCTGGCGAGGTACGGTCACCAGGCCCGCCTGGGCGGTAATGCTGGCAAGCAGCGAGGAGGCGCTCTGCACCAGCTCCGAGGAGGACTTGTCCGGGTTGAGTTCGTTACGCAGCACCGACATCGCCTCGTTTTCCAGCGGCTGCACCTGCAACAGGCTGTCTACGAACAGGCGATAACCCATGGCCGTGGGGATGCGACCGGCGGAGGTATGGGGCGAAATAAGGAAACCGCGCTCTTCCAGGTCAGACATCACGTTGCGCACCGTGGCCGCACTGACCGGCAGGCCCGCCTCTTCCACGAGGGTGCGTGAGCCCACCGGCTGTCCATCGCGGATGTGGCGCTGAACCAGAGTCTTCAGCAGGATCCTGGCTCTTTCGGATATTGCTTCGCTAGTCATATCGGCCTGCTTTGGTTACCACTATGGTTTTATCACAGCAGCGAGGATTCGCAAAACCCCTGAACGGACACCACAGATGTTTATGGCGCCGCACTTCTGGGGTATAACTGCTAAAACCGACCGAGGTTACCATGCTCAGCCACATCAGCATCAGCAATTACACCATCGTCTCCGGACTGGAGATGGAGTTCAGCCCGAACATGACGGTGATTACCGGGGAAACCGGCGCCGGCAAATCCATCATGCTGGACGCGCTGGGCCTGTGCCTGGGCGACCGCGCAGACCCCAAAACCGTGCGCCAGGGCAGCAGCCGCGCGGACATAGCCGCCACCTTTGACATCAGCGACATCCCGGCTGCTTCTGCCTGGCTCAAGAGCCGCGACCTGGACGACGACGGCGAATGCATACTGCGCCGGGTGATTACCGCGGAGGGCCGCAGCCGCGCCTATATCAACGGCCACAGCTCCACGCTGCAGGATTGTGCCGCGCTGGGCGCGCTGCTGATCGACATTCACAGCCAGCACGCGCACCAGTCCCTGTTGCGCCGTGCCGTGCAACGCCAGCTGCTGGACGCCTACGCAGGCCACCAGAAGCTGGCCGCGTCGGTGGAGCAGGCGGCCTCGGACTGGCTGCGCGCACAACGCGAACTGACCCTGCTCGCCGGCAACCAGGACGAGCACACCGCCCGCGCCCAACTGCTGGCCTACCAGGTTGAAGAGCTGGATGACCTGGGTTTACAGCCGGGCGAGCTGGAGGCGCTGGAGCAGGAACAGCGGCAGCTGGAAAATGCCGAGCAGATCCTCAGTTCTGCACACGCCGCGCTGGAGCTGTGCGAGCAGCAGGAGAGCGGTACCCGCCAGGCTCTCAAGCTGCTGGCCAGCGATACGCACAGCGGGCCTGTTGCAGAAGGCGCCCGGGAACTGCTGGACAGCGCGGCCATTGCGCTGGGCGAAGCGCGCAGCGAAGTGCAGCGGCACATTGATGCCGTAGAAATCAACCCGCAGCGCCTGGAAGAGGTGCAGCGACGCCTGGACGCGATTTACGCCGTGGCGCGCAAACACCGGGTGATGCCTGAGCAGGTTAGTGCCACCCACCAGCGCCTGCAGGAGGAGCTGGACGGCCTGGCGGGCAGCAGCGAGCGCGTGGCCGAACTGCAGGCGGAAATGGACACCCTGCAGGAGCAATACCGCAGCGCCGCAGCACAGCTGGGCAAACAGCGGCAGAAGGCCGGCAAGAAGCTGGTTGCCGCAGCCCACAAGATTCTGGGCACGCTGTCCATGGCCCAGTGCCGGCTGGAGGTGGCGCTGGAACCGCGCGACAACCCCGCGCCCCATCCCCACGGCTGCGAAGACGTGGTCTTCCTGATCAGCACCAACCCCGGCGCAGCACCACAACCGCTGGGCAAGATTGCCTCTGGCGGCGAGCTGTCGCGCGTCAGCCTGGCCATTCAGGTGGTGACCGCCAGTGCCGGCACGGTACCGAGCATGGTATTCGACGAAGTGGACGTGGGCATTGGCGGCGCCGTGGCCGAGGTGGTCGGCAAATTACTGCGCGACCTGGCTGCCCGCGCCCAGGTGCTGTGCGTGACGCATCTGCCGCAGGTGGCTGCGCAGGGGCATCAGCACCTGCAGGTGAGCAAAACGGCGGACAAAAAGACGGTGGAAACCAGCCTGCGCGCGCTGGATGAGGAAGGCAAGGTGGCGGAAATTGCCCGTATGCTGGGCGGCGTAAAGATTACCGAGCAGACCCTGGCGCACGCCCGAGAGATGCTGGCCTGCAACTGATTTAGCGTTTCGGTGGTGTCAGCCTGAGGCGGTGCCCGGCCTCTGTTACGGCTCAGCCTTTCTTGCGTACGTACAGTACCAGCGAGTGATCCACCAGTTCATAGCCATGCTCCTGGGCTATCTGGCGCTGGCGCTCTTCTATCACGGCATCGTGAAACTCAACCACCTCGCCCGACTCCATGCACACCATGTGGTCGTGGTGCTCGCCGCGCGCCAGTTCAAACACCGAGTGAGAGGTGCCGGACCCATCGCGGCCCGCTTCAAAATTATGCCGGGTAACCAAACCTGCGGCGGCAAACTGCGTTAGCACCCTGTACACCGTGGCCAGGCCGACATTTTCGCCGGCGTCGCGCAGGGCATCGTAGACTTCTTCAGCACTGAGGTGTTGCTGTGAGGTTCCAGCGGACTCAAGGATTTGCAGGATTTTCACGCGCGGCAGGGTCACTTTCAGACCTGCACGGCGCAACTCCTGATTTTCTTCAGCCATTGGCGGGGGTTCTCTATACAAAGCAGTAGCGGTATGATGCCACCCCATCAACTGAAGTGGAAGTTTTACCCCATGCGTATGCTCCTGATCGCCCTGGCGATTACCTGTATCAGTGCCTGCGGTGCCCTTGGCTTTCCCGGCGTTTACCGCATCGACGTGGAGCAGGGCAATATTGTTACCCAGGAGATGGTGGATCAACTGCAGCCGGGCATGAGCAAGCGCCAGGTGCGCTTCATCCTTGGCACGCCCTTGATCGAAGACAGCTTCAACCGCAACCGCTGGGACTACACCTACAGCAAGCGCAACGGCCTGGACGTACTGGCAGAGACCGATCTCTCGGTGATATTTGAAGGCGACAGGCTGCTGGATGTGCGCGGCGACTACACGCCGGCCTCGTTTGAAAACCGCTCACCGGATGCGGCACAAGCGGCAAGCGAAGAACCTGCGGAAAGCTAGGCCTGCTCGTTTGCCCGCCGTTCCCTGGCCCGCGCCGCTCGCGCCTTGCGCACTTCTTTCGGGTCGGCAATGAGCGGCCGGTAAATTTCTACCCGGTCGCCCTCGCGCAATACCTGCTCCGGCGACACCGGTTTGGAAAATATCCCCAGCTTGGCGTTGTCCAGGTCGATTTCCTCAAACTTGTCGCAGATACCTGACAGGCGCGCCGCCGCCAGCGCGGTGGTCCCCTCCGGCACCCTCACCTCAAGAATGGCTTGTTCGTCTGGCAGCGCGTAGGCCACCTCAACCAGAATTGTTGTTCGTTCCGACATGGGCTTTATCCGTACAGTTGTCTGGCGCGTTTCTCTACCGCCGCCACGAGGTTGCTGGTGACGCCGTCGAACAGTTTAGCCGCTGCAGCGCCAAGCAGGGCATTGTTAACGGCAAAGTGCAGGTCCAGGCTTACCTTGCAGGCTGACTCGCCCAGCGGGGTGAACTCCCAGCGCCCCTGGAAGCGCTCGAAGGGGCCTTCCACCAGTTCCAGTGAAATGTGCCGGGCGTCTACCATGCGGTTGCGGGTGGAGAAACTTTTGGACACCCCGCCTTTGGACAGGCTGAGCCGGGCTTCTACCAGGCCCTCCTCGCGACGCAGGATTTCGGCACCCACGCAGCCGTCCATAAAACTGGGGTAGGCTTCGATGTCGTTCACCAGGTCAAACATTTGCTGCGCCCGAAATGGCAACAGCGCACTGCGGTTGATACTCGTCATGGAATTCTTTGTCTACAGAATGTGCCCCACCAGCATCAGTACCAGAATGGCGGGAGGGGCAATATAGCGCAATAGCCCCCTCCAGAGCGAGAACGAGACATTGGATTCGCGCGGGAACTGGGGCCGCAGCACCGCTGGTTTGAGCCACCAGCCCACCAGGAACGCCGTGAGCAGGCTCACCAGGGGCACCAGGAAATTGGCAGTGAAGGCATCCACTTGTACCAGCAGGCTGGGTGAGCCCGACAGCTGCGCGTTTGCCACCGACGCCGACACGGCCCGCGCCAGCAACCAGACCAGCGCGCCGGCAACCAGCGCAGCCAGCGGGCGGCGTAAATGCAGGCGCTGTTGCAGCGAGGCCACGGTGGGCTCCAGCATGGCCACGGCCGAGCCCAGCGCGGCCACCGCCACCAGGGCAAAAAACAGGCTGCCGAACAGATCGCCCCCGGCGAGATTACCAAACGCATAGGGCGCGCTGATAAACAACAGGCCCGGCCCGGCAGCGGGCTCCAGGTTATTGGCGAACACCACCGGGAATATGGCAATACCGGCGAGCAGCGCCACCACGGTGTCGAACACCGCCACAGCAATGACCGAGCGACCAATGGGAATACGCTCCGGTGCATAGGCGCCGTAGGCGATACCTGCACCCACACCCACGCCCAGGGTCAGCGCCGCGTGGCCCAGGGCCGCCAGCACCGAGCCGCGGGTGAAATCCACTCGCTTTACCGAGAACAGGAAATCCTGCGCGGCCTCAAGGTCGCCATTGTCCAGGGCGAAGCGCAGCAGCACGCCCAGCAGGGCGATCATTACCGGCACCAGCAGCCATACCAGCAGGCCCAGCCCGTTGCGCACGCCCAGCGCCAGCACCGCGACAACCACGCCAAGAAACAGGCTTTGCCACTTCAGCTGCAAGGCCTCGCTGGACAACAGCCCCTCCAGGTGCGCCGACACCAAAGGCACACTGGCGGCGGAGAACTCGCCGGTGGCCATCGCTTTGGCGTACGCCAGCGACCACCCCGCCACCACCGACTGGTACCCCAGCAGCAGCACGCCGGCAAACGCCGCCAACACGCCCAGCCACTGCCAGTGGCGGCTGCGCAGCGAGCGGTCGCAGGCGTGGCGGATACTGTTAATGGGGCTGGCCCTGCCCCAACTGCCCAGCACCACTTCGGCACACAGCAAGGGCACCGCCAGCAGGAACAGGCACAGCACATAAGACAGCATGAACGCCCCGCCGCCGTGCTCGCCCATCAGCCAGGCAAAGCGCCACAGGCTGCCCAGGCCAACGGCCGCTCCCGCCAGCGCCAGCACGAAGGTGGTGCGCCCGCGCCAGCGCGGGGAGGCCTGCGCCGCGCTCAGAATCACCTTGAATTTCCCTTTGAAATCATAGCGTCAGATTGCCCCAGCCCAACCCTGCAGAAAAGGGAAAGAATACCGTTTAAGTGCCGCGCCTTGGCCGTATAATGCGCGCCATGGCCAAGAAGAAACCCAACAAATCCAGCAACGTCATCGCCCAGAACAAACGGGCGAGCTTTGACTATCACCTGCTGGAAACCTTTGAAGCGGGCGTTGCCCTCACCGGCTGGGAAGTGAAAAGCCTGCGTATGGGCAAGGCCGACCTGGCCGATTCCTACGTGCTGATGAAAAACGGCGAGGCCTACCTGCTGGGCGCGCACATCATTCCGCTGGACACCGCCTCTACCCATTTCGTGCCCGACCCCACGCGCACGCGCAAACTGCTGCTGCACAAAAAGGAGCTGGCGCGCATCCTCGCGGCCATCACCCAGAAGGGCCAGACCTGCGTGTGCACCCAGATTTACTGGAAAGGTCATTTAGTGAAAGCGCGCATTGCCCTGGCCCAGGGCAAGAAGGCCCACGACAAGCGCGATGCACAAAAAGACAAGGACTGGGCCCGCCAGAAGCAACGCATTGTGCGCGATAACGTCAAGCAGTAAGCGCAGCGGCAAGGCCCGGCGGGGCCTTCAAACCGCGATCAATCCAGCACACCCATGGCGCGCAACAGCATGCGCACCGCCACAATGCCCAGGAACACGCCAAAGGCCAGGCTCAGCTGGCGCTTGGACAGCTTGTGGGCAAGGCGCGCCCCCAGCGGCGCCATGAGCACCGTCATGGGGGCAATGAGCGCCACTCCCACCAGGTTGATATAGCCGATATTGGCCGGGGGCAGGCGCGGGTCACCCCAACCCGTAACAATGAAACCCAGCGTACCGGGAACGGCGATAAGCAGGCCAAACAGGGAGGCCGTGCCCACCGCCCGATGAATGGGCTGGCTCATCATGGTGAGCGTGGCCACGCTGAAAGTGCCACCGCCTATGCCCATCATGGACGAGAGGCCGCCAATCAGGGACGGGGCAATAATGCCCCCGGGCCCGCGCGGCACCGCCTTCCAGGGGCGGTAGTTCTCCAGCGGCAGCAACATTTGGATGGCAATCAGCAGGGCAACCACGCCGAATACCGCCGCCAGCACCGAGCTGTCTACCGCGGCGGCCACCACCGAGCCCATCATCGAGCCGACAAAGATAAACGGGCCCCACAGTTTCACCAGGTACATATCCACCGCGCCACGGGCATGGTGCGCGCGCGCTGAGGACATAGAGGTAAAGATGATAGTGGCCAGCGAGGTGCCCACCGCCACATGCATGCGTATGGCAGGGTCGACACCGCGCACTGCCAGGGCGGCATCCAGCACCGGCACGATCACAATGCCGCCGCCCACACCGAGCAGGCCGGCAATAAGGCCCGCCACCACGCCGGTAGCCAGCATGGTCAACACCAGGGGAAGCAAGCCTTCCATATTATTCTCCGTTTGAACAGGCGGCAGAATACAGTGCCGCGGCCTTGAAAAATACCCGAACGGACCCCATAAAATGGCGTATACTGGAAAGTCACACGGGGGCGATTTGGATTCGACGACGGATACAAACCCTTAGGTGCATGCCGTGATGGCAGCCAATCACGTAAATCAAAAGCTGTAAACTTATAGTTGCCAACGACGACAACTACGGTGCCCAACTGGCTGCGTAAGCAGTCACAAAAGCACTTCTAGTGGCCTCGGCCCTAGCGGTCTTTAGCAAGGTTCCAGCCCCGCGCTACTGACTGTCATATAGAACTGGATCGCAGCAGGGTTTGTTCTGGGCCATGCAGCTAAATTTGAACAGAACTCGCCAAGTACGTCCTGCCCGTTGGGCTGTATGCGGTTAAATTAATTAACGGAATCTAAGCATGTAGAGCCGAAGGCAGCGGTCTGGCGGACGCCGGTTCAATTCCGGCCGCCTCCACCACATTCTAAAAGGGTCACCCAGCGGTGACCCTTTCTTGTATGTATTTCGAACGGAATTGAACCGGCAGCCCACAGGGCGCGGGTGGCCGAGCGCAGCGAGGTCTGTCGAAGACGTCCCGAAGGGGCGGCATAGACGCGAGACCCGCCGCCTCCACCAACACAGAAAAGGGTCACCCCAGGGGGTGGCCTTTTTTTATGTTTTCGGTACTAAAGGCGAGTAACGTTATTTCCGTGAGTGTTGCTTCCGGCCACGTTAAGTCTCCATACGGCCTTCGATAACAGCGGAGCCCTCTCCAAACTGGACCCAGTTAGCTGCCGTATGAATCACTTCCGGAAGCTGTCGCCTCGTCCTGCCCTTCAGCGCGCATTCCCATACTGTAAGCACTCGCCACCCCAATTTTTCCAGATCCGCAAGATTCCTCTGGTCACGCTCTGCATTGTCGTTCAATTTCTTCTCCCAGAAGGAACGCCTGGACCCGGGCCACCTGAAAAGGTGGCAATCATGCCGGTGCCAAAAGCACCCATTAACCTGAATAACTGCCCGGTATTTGGCGAAAGCAAGGTCGGGTTTACCCGGTAATGCCGGATTATGGAGACGATAACGAAACCCTAGCGCATGCAGTTCGCGCCTTAAGAGCAACTCAGGGGTCGTATTCTTACCACCAATTCCGGCCATCATCCGCGACCTGGTGGATTTGTCGACTACGTCAGCCATATACTGTACATATATACACATAAATTGTTGTTTCGCTGGGTCAAATCGGGTAAATTTGACCCCTGTATTTCCCAGAATAAGCACCACATCATGGATCAGCAAGTCCTGAATCTTCATATCGAATCTGCACTGGAGCTATTTGAGCTTTTCGACTGGTGGAACCCTCAGCGGCTCGTAGATGAGACTGGCATAAAATCTGACCGGATCAAGTACCTAATGAAGCTCCGCAAGGAGTTCAATGCAGCTGCAGGTAAAAACACTGCAAAACTAACCCTGAAGCAAGCCGACCTGCTTGATAACTTTGCTCAGGGCCTGGGCTTTACGGAGTCAAAAGCCCTTGAGGAGCTATTACCCAAGGCAATTGATGGGAGCCGTTTCCGATTTGTTGATTTGTTCGCAGGAATAGGGGGCATCAGGAAGCCCTTTAGCGATATCGGCGGGAAATGCGTACTCACTTGCGAATGGGACGAATACGCCCAGAAAACCTACAAAGCCAACTGGAAAAATGCTGAAGAGCACGATTTTGTTTCTGATATTAAAACGATTACACAACCAAGCAGAAAAGACGGTCAACTTCTCACCGGTAAGGCGCAGGCCAACCATATAGACAAAGCAATGCCCGCCCACGATGTATTGTTGGCCGGGTTTCCATGCCAACCCTTTTCCATTGCCGGTGTCTCGAAGAAGAACGCCCTCAATCGTGTACATGGCTTTGAATGTCCTGATCAGGGTCAGCTCTTTTTTGATATCTGCCGCATTCTTTTGGTAAAGCAGCCTCCCGTGGCAGTTCTCGAGAATGTCAAAAACCTGAAGAGCCACAACAAGGGAACAACCTTCCAGGTAATCAAGGAGGTTCTTTCCAACCTGCCAGATCACCAGGAAACGCTATTCAGCAAGAAAGTCATAAAGAATGGAAAGGCTTACTGGATCGCCAATCTCAACGATGACAAGCCCGACCCCAAGATCATCGATGGCAAACACTATGTACCTCAGCACCGTGAAAGAATAGTGCTGCTATGTATCCGCGCTGATATCGCCGAAAAATTGAACCTCGCTGACAAGCTTGACCTCAGGGATATCTCCATCCCCCAAAAACGCCCTACACTGAAGGACATTCTTGACCCGAACAGCAAGGTCGACGAGAAATATACTCTCACACCGAAACTCTGGGAATATCTCTATAACTACTCTGCAAAACACAAAGCAAAGGGGAACGGCTTTGGGTATGGCATGGTGAGTCGAAACTCCACCGATGTGACTCGCACGCTCTCGGCTCGTTATTACAAGGATGGCTCTGAAGTATTGATCAATCAGGACGATATGAAACGAAGCAAGAAAAAGGCAGGGCGACCCAGGCGCATGACCCCACAAGAATGTGCGCGATTAATGGGCTTCGTGACAAAAGGAGAGCGTTTCAATATCCCCGTTTCCGACACGCGGAGCTACAAGCAGTTTGGTAACTCTGTTGTAGTACCGGTTTTTTCGGCTGTCGCTAATCTCATTTCACCACACATGGATGCAATACTTACAAGTAACGATTAATTAAACGGCTCGGTTACGTCGAGCGTATCCAGATTATCGTAGAGGCTATCAAGGTCTTTCGATTTAATTCGAAACTGACTGCGCTTTTTTACCAAACCCTTAGTGGATACTTGTTCCATCTTGATACCAGGGTCGTAGTAGACCTTTCGCTCTGCTACCCCTCCCAGTAAACGATCGATGTTAGTGCCTTCATAAAGCCGAACTGTCTTGCCGTAGTGATAAGCTCTCACACCATCTGCTGTGTCGCTTGCGACCGACGGAATATAGGCCGCTTTAGAATGCTTCTTTTTCCAGTGATCGAGCAACTTGGCGAAACTCCAGCTAGCCGCCAGCTTGTCTTCAGCGTCCACAAGACCAATGTAACCACTTGCATCCGACATAGTGCTGCTGCCTGCGTCAAATCCAGGCATCACGAGAGTGAGAGACGTTTTATCACAAGTCTGTTTATAAAAATGACGGCCAGTAAAATCGCGTCTATCTGATATTTTTGGATTTGCATAACCATAACGATGCATAAAGGGCTTAATACCCTCTTGCACATAGAATCCGCCATCGGGCTCCGGGGTCATGACTGTGAGAGCTTTGCTGTTGGTAAGATGATAATCCTTTACACCGAACTGCTTTATCTCCCAACCTTTGAAATCCGGCTCAGCAATTCCATTGGGTACAACGCCCAGTTCAGCTTCAAGGGTATACCCACCGCCATTCCTGGCCCTGTAGCTCTCAGCAACACCTTGGGAGTTCAGCTTTTTGCTGGCTATCGGCCCCATGTTATGAATTCGCCTGAGTTCTTTGAGCAACAAATAGCGAGACCGGTCGGCCTCGTTATGCAACAACGCAAACATATCTTCGGTTTGATAAGGTACGAGGCGCTCGTGGACAGTTCCCTGAACTCCTTCAGAGCGAGAGGGCTCTTTGCGCGTATAGGGGAGCTCACGGATGACACCCGATAGAGCTACAAAATCTGCAACTTTCGCCTCCCCGGCCAGCTTGGAATCAGGCGTGGCGAGATAGGCAAATATCGCTCCATCATGCCGCAGGCCGAGAAAAAGCACCCTACCCTCAGCTCTCCCCCTTCTTGCTGGATCCATCCATCCGCCCATGTCGATAGGGCAGCCTTGTAGAAAACCTGACATCCTCACTTCGGGAAACTGTGGGTAATAAATCAGCTTGGCGCCAGGCGCTTCATAAGCAATGCCCGCTGAAGAAACCCAGTAGTAATCAAGATTGGCTGTAAACTTTACTTGGCGCTTCGGGTCACGTGTTTTCCGCGATGTTGAAGGAGAGGCTACAAGTTCTTTCGTGGGTATATAGCCGATATCAGTAAAGTGACCGGCGAGGTAAGGCTGGTTCTTGCTATTGTCGTTTGGAGACAATAATTTGAATATGACGCGGTCGACACTATGGCTGCGATAAATACGGAAAAGAGTTTCCAGTGGAATATCCGCACTGTGTTGAGTGTCATATATTGCAGGCTTCTTGGGCATTGGCGCCACTGTTCCTTCGTTCGCCTCCATCAGCGCCTAATGTTCCAGACGAGAGAAAATATAGCAATTAGAGAGTAGAACTAACTCACTATTTCTGCGGGAGTGGCATTTTCTCTAGTTCAGCTGATATGCGGTCAACTAACCATTTTTACAGTTTTTCCTTCCTATTCAGGCGAGTGGTGCTCAGAATTCTCGCCATTTGTTACGGTCAGATCGCTAATGAAGGGATAGTCAATAGCGAGCATGTTACGAATTTGGAGAAACGTGGTCTGTCCCACTTTATCAATCTTCAAATCACTCAAGGTGGAGGCCATTTACGGTGAGAGATTCATCACCCGGGAGGAAATGCGACAAACCGTATTCGAGTACATCGAGGTGGACTACAATCGAACTCACCGACACAGCAGATATATCAATTAATTCGGTCCAACTATAAAGATGTTCAAATAGCGACTCTTGTCTGTTGAGTACTGTTGTTCATGGTTTTCCTTATACTCCTCAGCCTATGCCTACCGCTGCTTCAAATGGCAATGTCTTTGTACCCCTACATAGGCAGGGTATTTTTATCTAATGTGAACCCGAGAACGCATTTTGAACGACATCCTCTGCCTCGATAACCTCATCTTCCGTCATCCAGTCGAAATGACTTTGCCGTTTATTACGACTGAGCTTTCCGTCATTCTGATGAACTAACCGAATAAACAGCTCGAGACTGTGGTTTGGCCAATCCAGCAGCTGGTTCAGTTTTTGACGAGCACGATCAAAGCCCAACAAAAAATCAATCTCCTGCTGTAAATCTTCTTCGACCGTCCGCTCTAGTGCCTTGTAAAGGAATTCAGCCTGCTCCGTAGCATCGAAATACTTGAAGTAAACGGCATCGTTACCCGTAGCAGGCACCTCAGGAGTGTCAGGTGAGTACTCTGTCCGTTGACGAACTGGGCGCGAATAACTTTCCAGCACCGAAACATATTCACCCAGGTTGGCGAGTATCACTGCTGAGACCGGCAGTACAATGCCTCGCGGCGTGAAACCAGCATTCGCAAGTACATCGTGTATCAAGTACCGGTGAATCCGGCCGTTACCATCCATAAAGGGGTGAATAAATACAAACCCAAATGCAATACTGGCTGCGTAAACCACAGGATCAAACCGGGGTTCTCCACCCCCTTCCCCATTCTCTGAGTCGATAATTTCCCGAGCTTTTGCGGTCGTATCGAGCAGCCCCTGCATCAATTGAGAGAGATCCTCAGGGCGAGCCGGTACAAAATCTATTTGTTGGCGGTAGCCAAGATCCTCACCTATCCAGTTTTGCTGCTGTCGCCATGCATACTCATGGAATCGGGGGTCTACTACGGCATGTTGCAGTTCTACCAGGCGCTGTTCTGTGAGGGGCTGTCCTGTACCTGCCTGCCGCAACAAATCAGCAAACCGCTGCGCTCTATTGACGGAAGGCTTTTCTCGCTCTACTTCAAATGATGACTGGGTTTCCTTCAGATAGAGGAAGGCAGCAGCACGACGAAGTAGATCAGGATCATATCGGCCCAAGGTTTCCTGGGTACGCTGGCGCAAGTTCTTCCCTACCATCTCCTTGAGGTAGTCGGTCTTTCTGACCAGGGGGCAAAAATCAACCGTACCTGGCAAATTGTCATTAATCCTGTAGCGAGTGTCCTTCTTTACAGCACCCGTGGCGAACTGCATCTCTGTGTCCAGTAGGTCCACATAGCGCATCTTCGAGGGTACTGGTTCAGCTACAGGCAACTCGGCTCCCGTCAGCCACTCAAAGAGGAAACAGGTACGACGAGCGTAAGCTGAGGTCGGGCTATCATTTATCCAGGTACAGAGTTGCCCGGCATGATCCCCGGAATCAAAAAGCAGTTTTAGTAACTGGAGATTTACTCCCTCATACCTGAGAGCGAATTGGAGATGCCCAACTAACGTGTCATCAGGTTGATACCGAGGCTCAAATAGCTGAGTTAGGTGGGTACCTAGATTCTGTTCTCTGCGCCCACGCAAGGCCGTATCGATATAGCACTGGCGCCATAGATCGAGAACTGGGAGCTGGTACCTGTCTTCCAGCCAGCTGTAACCTGCTTTTGTTCTCATAGTTTTTTCAGCCGGTTTCTTAGGTTTCTGAAAACTTGCCGCAACTTGCGAATATTCTACGCATTTTTGGAATAATTGGTATTTTTATACGCCACCAGTCGAATTGCGTCAATATTTACCATGCACATGGCAATTGGCGTACAGATTTCAAATTGTGCGTCAGATTTTCAAAAAGAGGAGAAGAACACCCTTCTCAGACGAGCCGCCAACACCACCCGATATACCGTTCACCTAACAGTGAATGGCATTCACGGCGCGCAGGCCGCTTTCGGCGTAGGTGATATAAGAGACGCGCTGGTGATCGTCATACTCGGGGAGGTTAAAACAGGGCGCGCACTCTCAGCTACCTATTTACGGGCGGGGCTGGCACATGGCCGCTACCGATCCAGGATTGAACTGAAGCCGCACCAGAAGGCGTAAACATCCACACCAATACCCCCAGGTTAACTATCACTGTAATCCAGAACACCAACCGAAAAGATTGCTTTCTCGATTTATGGCGCAGTGTTTTCTGGGCGACCAGAGCACCGGGCCACCCGCCTGCCAATGCCAGCCAATGTAGCGTCACCTCGGATGTCCTCCACGCCCCTCTCTTTGCAGCCGACTTATCGAAGGCGTAGGCAAGGAAGGTAAGCACACTGGCAACCAGGTAAAGCCACAGCACAGGGGCCGGGGCCTTGCCGAAAACCACCAACAACGCCACCAGAACCAGGAATGCGCAAGCTGCGATAACCGCGACCCTGTTGCCGCCCTTTTTCCTGGTCGCTTTAAGCCTGTCTCCCGGCAACGCGGCCTTCACTGCACGCGGGCGCCCACGCTCGTCGGTCTCGAGGGCGTAGGTCACTATTTGACCCACTTCCGGGCGGCGGCCACGCCTGCTGATAGCGGATATGTGCAGGAAGACATCCTTGCCTTTGGGAATGGGCTCGATAAATCCGAAGCCTCTTTCGTCATTCCAGGATCGTATTTTTCCTTTAAACCGCATCTGTTACTCCAGGGGCCCCTCTGAACCCTTACTCGCTTACTTGCCCTTTATTGCAGCTGCATCTGCAACGCCGCCCAAAGCTCCTGTGCATCCAGGCCTGAATCCATGGTCACCGCCAGGTCGCGCTCTGCATCGTCAAGCGGTTCCTGCTGTTGCATCTGCCCGGCCACTACATTTATATCGGCCTCGGACGCATCCTGGCCGTGGGAAGCTCGCAGCAGCAGGCGCTCACGGATTGTGTCCTCGTCGGCCACGCAATCGATAATGACGAAGGCAACGCCCAGTCGCTGGGCGAGGTGCCTGAAATCGTCCCGCACGCGACGGTGCAAAAAGGTGCCGTCCACAATAACCGGGAAACCGGCCTCTACAATTACCTCGGCCAGCTCAATAAGGCGCTGGAAGGTTTTGCGCGACATCCCGGTGGAATAAAGCATTGCCGCTTGCTCCGGCTGGCTGCGCTGTTCGGGTGCCAGGCCGAACAGGCGTTTGCGCTCCACGTCGGAGCGGATTCTTACTGCGCCGCATGCTTCCACCAGTTTGCCGGCGACGGTCGATTTACCACTGCCGGACAAACCATGAGTGATGGCCAGGAAGCGGCGGCGCGGCTGGCAGTACTGATGTGCCAGCGCAAGGTAACGGCGCAGTTCCTGGTAGGCGGGGGTGTCCAGCAGGCCGGGGTGATCTGGCGGGTGCCGCAGCAGGTTCACCTTGGCCCTCACCAGCGCAAAATACACCCGGTACAGGTCAAGCAAGGCCAGGCCGGCGTAGTCGCCGCGGTATTCCAGGTAGTCGGTCAGCAGGCGATGGGAGGCCGCGGGGTGGCCGCGCGCATTCACGTCCATGTCCAGCAATGCGAGTTCGGCAATGCTGTCCAGTATGCGAAACGCCGCATTGAATTCAATGCAGTCAAACAGGCGCACTGCGCCATCGATAATGGCCATGTTGCCCAGGTGGTCGTCCCCGTGGCCGTCTATCACCCAGCCGTCGCGCACGCGCTGCTGCATGCTGGGCAGCAGCATGCTGTAGCGTGCGCAGGCCCAGCGCTCTACCAACTCCAGTTGCTGCTGCTCGGCGCCGCGCAATGGGTATTCCCGCAGCTGGGTAAAATTCTGCTGCAGCGCGGCGTTCAGTGCCGCGGGCGATCCGGGGTCTGTCCCTGCGGGGTCGGGAAAGCAACGGGGTAAGTCGGCGTGCAGCCTGGCCAGCTCCCGGGCGATGTCGCGCACCAGCTGCGCGTCCAGTCCGTCGCGGGCGGCAATGTTATCCAGCAACTGTGCCTCGTCAAAGCGGCGCATCTTCACGGCGTAGTCGATGATCTCGCCCTCACCGCCCACTACTGGCCCGTCCGGCCCCTGCGTAATCGAAACAACTGCCAGGTAGACGTCCGGGGAGAAGCGCCGGTTGAGACGCAGCTCTTCCTCGCAATAGTGTTTGCGCTGCGCCAGGCTGGAGAAATCGAGAAAGCCAAAATCCACCGGTTTTTTCAGCTTGTAGGCGTAGTCACCGCAGAGGATCACCCAGGAGATATGTGTTTCACGCAGGGTAAAGTCCGCGGTGGCGTGATCAAAGGCCGCCGGGCGGCACAGTTGTTTGATGCTCGCGCTGTCCATCTTGCCTCAGCAACCGGGCCGCAAGGCCGCCAGCACCGGATAGTAGCAGCGCACGCTCATGGCTGGCGCAGCACCATCCATTTGGCGGTGTCTGCCGCCGAGAGCAGGCCCAGCACACGGCCGCCCTCAACCACAGCCAGCGGCAGGCCAACCTCTCCCAGGCGCTCCAGGGCCTGTTTCGCTTCGGTCTCCGGGCGCAGGGTAAGGGCGCCCAGGTCGGTACGCATTATCTGGCCAAGGGGAGTTACCTCGCGGTCGCCGGGCGGCACTTTTCGTACTTCTTCCAGCGTCACCAGGCCAATCAGTTGTTCGTCCTCCAGTACCGGCCAGAGCAGTTGCGAGCTCTGCATCAGGTGGTTCTCTACAAAGTCTGTCACCCGCATCCGCACCGGTACGCTCTCGAAGTGTGAGCGCATCATGTCGCGGGCTTTCACACCCTCCAGTAAATCGCGCAGCACCAGCATACGGTAACTGGTGGACGCGGCGTGCGACAGGAACCAGCCGATCAGCGCCAGCCAGAGCCCCTGGAACAGCGAGCCGGAGACCACCTGCACCACGCCGAGGATAATCAGCAAACCGCCGAACAGGCGCCCGGCACCCGAGGCCAGTTGCGTCGCCCGGCGCAGGTCGCCGGTGAGCCACCAGATCGCGGCGCGCAATACCCTGCCACCGTCCAGGGGAAAGCCGGGCAACAGGTTGAACACACCCAGAATGGTGTTCACCGGCCCCAGCCACAACAGCAGGCTCGCCAGCGGCGACAGGCTGGCCAGCGCGGTTTCACTGTCTTCGGCGAGTAGATCAGCAAAGCCCGGCTCGGCCATGTACAGGCCGAGCGAGGAAAAGACCAATCCCAGCAGCAGGCTGGTTGCCGGGCCAACAATCGCTACCAGAAACTCAGCGCGTGGCTCACGTGGTTCCTCCTCCATTTCCGCCAGGCCGCCGAACAGGAACAGGGTAATGCGCCGCACTTCTATGCCAAAACGGCGGGACATCAGGGAATGGGCCAGCTCGTGGGCCAACAGGGATACAAAAAACAACACCGCCGCGGCAACGGATACCAGCCACCGCGTGCCGCTCTCCCAGTCCGGGTGCCAGCTGGGGAAGACACCTGTACCCAGCAGGTAAACAATTAGCACGAAAATAATCGCCAGGCTGGGGTCCAGGCAGATATCTATCCCGAACAGCGAACCGATACGCCATCCCCGTCTTCCCATAGCAGGTGCCTGCCCGGGCTGTTCGCGGCGTTCACCGTTCATGCTTTTACCTCATTGTTCTGGCCAGGATTGTTACATCCCCAGGCGCAAGCCGGGGAGCGGTTCCAGTTGCGCTCTGGAGATTGCTTCCAGGCTCATCCTACCATGCACCGCAAGGGTCAGCCCCTGTTTAAAACATGACCATGCTTGCGCAAGCCCGTTTAGATCGTGCCGTCAGCAATCATATCCACCGGGACACCATTGTCCAACGCCCCCAGGAAACCTTCGCCTCTGGCGATGCCATCATGCACACCATAGCCGAGAAGTTCCTGGGCCCTGCGCGGCATGTTGCGAACGCGCTCCAGCGGGGCGGACAGGTAGCTGTTTTCTTCAGTGCGAAGCCAGCCCAGGCAAAAGCTGGTGTGCATGCCTCGTCGGACTTTGTCGGTCTGGTTTGAGCCGGCACCGTGCAGTGTTGACCCAAGATATATCACCGCCGAGCCGGGCGCCATTTCCGCTATAACGATCTCTTCCGGCCTGGGCTGGCGGTCGCCAGGCCACTGGTGACTGCCCGGCACAAGGCGTGTTGCTCCCATCTCTGCGGTGTACTCACTCAGGGCAATGAGAGACGCAAACTGAACATGGCCATCTATTGCGGCCGTCAGTTGCCTGGGCCACACATCCTGGTCCCGATGTATAAGCTGATCTCCCGCGCCAGGCCCGCGGTCAAGTACGTGGGCAATGTTCAGCAGGTACTCGGCGCAATTGGGCAGCAGTAGCTCATCCCCTACGGCTTTATAAACAGGGTGAAGTAGCACCTGCTCCACAAACGTGTCGGACACCCCGGCAACGCCGGTCAAGTGCTTTGTCTGCGGGCCGTGGAAAAACTCAACCGCCGCGTTCGGGTGCGCATGGTTGACTGCCTTCCGCTCAAGAACAGGATTGATTTCAGCGTTGAACTCAGCAACGGTTGCGGCTGTCAGGAAGCCATCGATAATGACGGCACCCTTTTGCTCAATCTCGCTGATGATATCGCTGGCTGCGGCGGTAACGGGAAGATGCTTGATAGTCGCCATAAGGTATTCACCCCTGCAATAATTATGGTGCCTGAAACCTGAAAAAGGCATTTTCAGTGCACTGCCGGTTCACCGCAGACAGTGCACCACTCTAAACTATATAACCCTATACTATAAAACCCCAAAACGCTGCGCGAGCCGAGCAGCGGGGATCATGAAGCTACGAATCAGCAACTCCTGCTTTCCTGGGTTGGCGATCGTGTCTGGTTTTACTACTGGAAACGGCAACTGGTCCATGCGGTCACTGGCGATGGCCTGCGCCAGAGACCTCCCCATAAGCGGCGCCATTACATTGCCCCAGGCATTAAAATGCATCAGGCCATAGACTCCCGAATCCAATTGGTACATGCCAGGAAATTCGCGCTCCCGCATGGCCACACGCCCTGTCCAGTAGGATTCCAATTCCACGGGGACATCGCGCGCTTCCGGCCAGGTTCTATGAATCCATTTCAGGTGTTGCTGAAAGTGCCACTGAGCATCAGAGGGGCGCGACCGGCTGGGTATGGAAGCTGTGACAATGCGGTTGTGGCCATCAATGATAAACGGGTTGAGGTCAACCGGAACCTGCGCCAGCGTCGCCCGGCTGGGCATCATGATATCGCGAAGCTGTGCCGGCAATGGCGCCGTAGACAGGGCGTACGCAGTGACTGGATAAAACGCCTGCTGGAAACTGGGCATAACCTCGGTGGAGTAGGCATTGGTGCAGAATACGAGCGTATCGCAGCTGACGCTGTTTCCGCCTTCAAGCTGCACTCGCCAGCCCTGCCCTTGTGGCGACACCGTGCTTGCAACACTGTCTCCGTAAACGCGAGCGCCGTTTGCCACCGCCGCCCTGATCATGCCATGAGTAAACAAATAGGGGTTGATACGTCCACCCGACTTATAGAGCAAGCCGTGAGAATAATAGCGAGAGCCCGTCATTTCATGCATTGCCGCTGCGTCTACATCAATCAGGGTTTGGCCAAGTAACTCTGCAGGCGCCAGAGACTGCTGTTTAAACTTCTCGAAAGCACTTTGTGACGTCATCGCATTCAAGTAGCCACTTTCTACCGCATCACAATTGATGTCATAGCGCCGGGCGATATCAAAGGGTAGCGTGTGCTGCTCGCGAAAGAGTTCAAAAAACGCCCGGCCCTGGTCGGGAAATTGCTCAAACACGCTCATATCACGTAACAGCGGCAGTACATGGCCGGCGTTTCTGCCGGATGCACCCCAACCGGGTTGACGCGCCTCCAGAACCACCGTGTCGATATTGAGTTCTGATAAATGCAAAGCCACAGAACTTCCGGCGAGGCCGGCTCCAATCACCAATACATCGGTGTGCAAATCCTGCCCGGGGCTGGGATAGTGCGGCCCTATACCCTGTGTTTTGGTCCAACCACTCTCAGTGATGGGTATTGCGCCTTTATCGTACAAATCTGTGGCTGCACGCTGAGAGGGGACAGGTTCTGTTCCCTCCCCGGTGGTGTCGATATCCGGGCTGCAACCCACTATCGCGCCACCAACCAGCAAAGTTCCGCCTGATTTGAGCGCTTCCCGCCTCGTTATATCTTTCAAGAAACCGGCCCTCCTGACTGCAGAATGTGATCGTAGCCTATGAATAGAAAGCCATTATCCGCAAGCAAAAAAAGCCGCGCCCAAACGGACGCGGCAAAAGGAGGCCCGAGAGGGCCCCGCACTTCACTTAAAAATCGTAGCCAACAGATACCGCCCAGGTGCGCGGCATGTTGTAGCCGGCAGTCTGGAACAGAGTGAGGTTGTAGGTGTTGGTAATCACCCGCTTGTCTTCAAGATTTTTGCCTTCCACCGCGACACGCCAGTGGCCATCCGCGCTGCGGAAGGCGGCAATCGCATTCCAGATCGCGTGCTCCTCCTGGACCTGCGCTTCAGCTACTGCAGTATTCGTCAGGTCGATAGGCGAGTTGGTGTAAGACTCAGACCGGTAAGACACATCGGCACCAATCATCAGGCTACCCATGTCAGCCACATCAAAATCGTACGCAACCCTTGCCTGGACCGTCCAGTCAGGAGAGAAGCCAATGCCGGTTGTATCGGCTCTGTCGCCTTCTTCTGAGGCATACTCCTTTACGTCAACATCCAGGTAGCCCACGTTCAGGCCCAGGGCAAGGCCATCGACTTCAGGCAGCCAGGTCAGCTCAAGCTCAACACCGGATGACTCCAGCTCTCCCACATTGCCGACTGATTCCACCAGGTCAGCCGAATCCAGACTGAGTGACAGTGTTGCCAATTGTTTGTCCTGATAGTCATTAAAGAACGCCTCGGCGTTCACGCGCAGACTGCCGTCCAGCAATGTCGATTTCATTCCCAGAACGTAAGAGTCAACGGTTTCCGGCTCGAATGCGGTGCTGAGGCCACTTTGGCGCTGAAAGCCCCCGGACTTAAAGCCGGAAGAGAAGCCGCCGTACATCATCAAATCGTCCGCGGCAAACCAGGTCAGACGGGCACTGGGAGAAAACTCCGTCCAGTCATCCTTTGCGTAGGTGTCTTCAGGACGAGTAACCGTCAAGGCCTCTTCGAATGGCGTAGCCCAACCGACGAAGCTGGGGCTGGCCGCCGCTACCGCTTCCTGGCCTGGCTTTATTGCAAAAGCCTGTATGCCAGCAAAGGACGTATCAGCCAATGCCAGGGCGTAGAACGTCTGGATCACCGTGGCTTCCTGTGTCTCTTCTTTCTCGTCTTTTGTGTAGCGTCCGCCAAGCGACAGCTGGAAAGCCTCAGAAATATTCCAGTCTACATTGGCATAGACAGACTGCGAGGTCACCTCACGGTCGTCACGATAGGTGTCTTTGAACTGCTGAGATGCTGCCAACAAACGATTGTACTGGGTCGTCAGGTTCTTATCGAAACCGGTGGTGCCGTCGAGATAATAAAGCCCCATCACCGCATTGATATTGTCAGTGCTGTAATTGAGCTGGAACTCCTGGCTAAAGTCTTCAAACTCGCGCTCGTTGATAGTGTGGATAAACTGCTGGGGGCTGCCGTCAAAATCAAAGGGCTGTGTGTGGTCAGTGTTTCTCTGAGCCGTGACCGACTTTAACGACCAGCTGTCGTTGAGATCCCAGTCAACCGTCAGTGCCAGTGTTGTCGATTCAATCTGGAACTGATTTAGAAGCGAGCCCTCCGTTGTTGCCACGTCGTCTACATCGCGCGGCAGGGAGTTATCATTGGGGGTGTCGTAAAGGCCTGTGCCGGGTGCCAGAAAAGCACTTGCGCCTGCAGAGAAAAAGTCGATTCCCGCCAGCGTCGCTGCATCAACGCCAGAGCGGTTTGGAAGTCGCGGTGCGGAGTCGTTGTTACTGTAATCAGCCGCCAACTTGACACGAAGGCTGTCGCTTGCATTCCAGATCAGGCTACCACGATAGGCCGATATGTCTTTATCCCAGTACTCGTCACCATTAACGATATTGGTCTGGATGCCATCGCGCTGGTTGTAGAGCGCACCGAACGAACCCAGAAGAGTCTCGCCAAATATCGGCCCTGACATATTGGCACTGACCCTGACTTCGTCGAATTCACCCACGCGGACTTCAACGCCGCCGATGAACTCTTCAGTCGGTTCCCTGGAGATGTATTTGATCGCACCACCAATAGTGTTGCGGCCGTAGAGGTTGCCCTGCGGACCTTTGAGCACTTCGATCCGTTCCACATCATAGACTTCCAGAAGTGAGCCTGTAACACGGTTCATGTAAACGTCGTCAACGTAGATACCAACACCCTGGTCAAAACCTGGGTCATTGCCAATGCCACGCACAAACACAGCGACTGAGCCAGCCTGAAGTCCGCCCGTCTCGGTCAGCGTCAGGTTTGGCGTCATCCGCTCAAGGTCTTCAATTCCGCTGATCTGCGCATCCTGCAGCTGAGCCGCACTGAACGCAGACACAGCCATTGGCACATCCTGCAGGCTTTCAGCACGTTTTCGTGCCGTGACAACGACTTCCTCAAGTTGCTGCTGTGCTAGAGCCAGATCAGTCATGCCCATGGCGGAAACGACGGCCATGGCCATCAGGGCGTTCTTGCGGTTAGGATTTTTCATGCAGGATCTCTCCATGTTACGTTATTAAAATGGTGCATCAGCACGCTATGAAATCGGCTGGCCCAGGTTCGGGTTGAGTTCAGCAAACGCAGAAAATCTTTGCGTTTTCGGCGGGACAGGGTTGCGCGCACGTTAGTTACCATCCAGGGAGTACACTAAAAGGGCGTTGCCAGGTTTGAGTATCGAGCTTGCTCCCGATGTGATGTACACAGCATCTTTGCCTACAGTAACCGGATAGCCGCTGACCTGGCCGCCGTGGGCGACACCGTTGACTGCCTTGTACTCTATCGCGGTATCAATCTCTTTGAGCAGGCGCCCCTCTTCAGAGGAGTAGATGCGAACAAAGCCATCCCAGAAGCCGGTGAAGACCATATCCGACACAACTGTCACGGCCGCTACTTGACCAGTAATACAATTCTCTTTATTCCAGTTGCACGCCGGCCTGGGGGGTGGCGTGCGCCAGATAATCTTGCCAGTGGCTGGCTCCAGCGCTGCTAATGAACCGGTAAACAACCCCTCTGGCGAGTCTACATCTGCAACAGGCACGTAGACCTTTTCTGCATCGGACGCCATACCGTACATTACGCCACCCAAATCGCCACCTTCTGCGACTTGTGTAGACCACAAAATCGTCCCTTCATTGGCCGGATCCAGACCGTGCACCACCCCCGACTTCTGGGCGACTACCAGAATATCTTCCTTGTCAGACAGTGGGTGCAACAGCGCTGATGTTCCAGTGGAGAACAGGTTTCTACAATCGGTTTCCAGCTTCGCGCAAATACGGGCGCGCTCTTTGGGGTCTGGCATAAGTGAGGTTTGCCACTTTCGCGTACCAGATTTCAGATCGTAAGCAATCACGGAATACGGCCCTGTCGCCCCTGTGAATCCGTACTCTTCCGCCGTAGTGGCGTACACCACGCTCCGCTTTGAATCTATGGTGAGTGGTGTATAGGTTGACGCTCCCGCAGGGCCCTGCTGAAAGTGACTTCCGCCGTACTCGGCTGCCAGTGGGTCTGCAGCGTGGTGATTGCTATCGTTGCCCGCGCCTGTTGCCAGCGGAGCAACGATATGCTCCTGCTTCCACAGCAGCTTTCCGCTTTGCAATTCAATGGCAGCCACACCGCCTCTGGAACTGCAACAAACATAGTTGCGATCGTGTGTGAGAGGGTCCTCCATCGAGGACACAGGTACATAGACAATATCATCGTGAACCGTGGGGGCCGCGGTTATACGGGCAAGCACGTGGCTGGCGACCTGACGCTGCCAGAACATGGAGCCTGATGCAGCATCCAGGGCGACCACTGTGCCCGAGTCGTCACCGAATACCACGACGCCCGAGGGCAGTGTCTTGTCTTCGCCGCCGCGCTCACGGGCAATAGCGGACACCGTCACGGCTCGTACAATTCTGCCTTCAGTCGGATGCACCCACTCGGCGCAACCGGTATCTGCGTTCAACGCTATGACATAGCCGGTGCCGGCCAAATACAGTGTGCTGCCCGCAGTGGTGGCGGGGCCAGATGCGCCGCCAGGATATGCATAAGACCACTTCAATTGGAGTCGGTCCAGCGACCGAGAAGTGAGTTCAGGCATATCCCTGAATCGTCGGCCCCGAATATCGCCATGGATACTGACCCAGTCGCCGCTGAGAACGCGATGATCCGCACCTCGGGAGGCGCATAAATTATCGCGCGGGTCCTTAATCTCTCTCGGCTCTCTCCCGGTTAACAACTTAACCAGCGACTTGAGTTCATCATCTGATAAGTCAGCGGCCATAGGAGCCATGGCACCGCCAGAAAGCAATGCCTGGTAAACACCTTCAGCAGGTCGGTAACGTAGTGATGCCCTGGGTGGAACCCGCCCCGTAGGGTTGTCGTGACACTCGGCACAGTGAAGGTCATACAAGGCGCTGGCAGGAGACTCTGAATTGAGCACGTCGATATTAATATTGCCCATACCATCCATTAGCTGGGCATCCTGAGCCCAGCCTGGGACAGCAAAAAGCAGTAAATGGCAAAACGTCGCCGCCAATACTGCGCGGCACAGCCTCAACGGGCTATCGGGTTTAACGCCAGCTAATCCATTCAAGTTCTTATTCTCTTTGATACAAACCAATGCCAACTAATGCGCACCGGGGATATCTCCAGTCAGTGGAGGGGGTTTATACAAGACAGTCGTCTTGCCGTCAAGACGTTCGTCTTTTTGTATCGCACTAAGCCACCCTCGCACTGCGCATCACTCACAACTTGAATCCACTCAGGTATACTCAAAACCATGAAAGAAGCTTCATTCCCAAAAGTCTCAGACACTACACACCAACGGCGCGAACACATTCTTCAGGCCGCCACACAGGTGATTGCCCAGGACGGCCTGTCGGGATTTTCAGTACGTACTGTCGCGAAAAAAGCCGGGTGTTCCAGAGGGCTGGTGGAGCACTACTTCCGCAATAAGGCCTCATTGCTCCTCGCATCTGCTGAGTGGGCAGACGAGCAGTACCTGCACAGGGTTAACGCTGCAGTCGCCGCCAAGAGCGGCCTGAGCGCACTGGAAGTAAGACTGCGCTGCCTGCTCCCCTATGACGATATAACCCTGCACGACTGGAAGGTGAGGGTCGCCTTCTGGCACCAGGGAACCACACTCACATCGCTTGAGGGGGCCAGTAATCGATCGTTCTATACCGTCTACAATGCCATTTTGAAGGACCTGAAAGACGCACAGGAGAAGGGCGAAATAGCGGTCGAAATACCCGTGCGTGTTACCTCAGAAATGCTCCTGCTTGCTGTTATGGGCTTGTGTGTAAGCTGCTTGAACAACCCCCAACTGAGGACCAAAAAACCGCTGGACCGGCGCATGACGATGTTTCTGAACTTCCTGAAGTCAGGAAACGTTGCCGATCTTGAGGTAGGCGATCCGGAAGTGGAATACTGAAGCGATATGCCGCTGAGCAGTGGCGCAAGAAGCACCTCAGCATCTCCAGACTAACTGCCAGGCAGCACTTCATTGCAGTATTGAAAATGCAACAATGAATTGCCCAGAGGCTTGCGCCGCACAATGGGGTGAAACACCCTACTAGCCTTTTTGCTGGTTCCTTTGGGCAATAACGCCGGGTAGCGCCTTACGCACAGCCGCATCGATCTGCTGGCTGACTGGCAACGCATTCATCCGCTGCTCCCAACTGGCAAGCTCCGGAAGCTCCGCATGAATGTCGATACCCGCAACCACCGCTGTATTCAGATCAGGCAGCCACGTGCCGCCGTTCACGACCACAAGCGAGTAGCGCAACACAATATCAGCCAGTGTCACCTGCTCTCCCATGAGGAAGGGCGCAAACTGCCCCAGCCGGTGTATCGCCCGCAGCCCCTTGTTCATCACCGCACTGACATCATCGAGCACCGCCTGCTCAAGCTGCGCGCCCCCCATCGCCGTCGGAATCAGGCGCCGCCCCTGGCTTTCGACATACAGCTCAATAATTTTTATGAGCTCTTTCATCTTGGCCTGCTCCCAGGCGTTACCCGGCGCAAGCGGCTGCTGCGGATAGCAGGCTTCGATATAGTCAAGAATCACACTGGTTTCTGAGAGAAAGCCCTGCGCTGTCTCGATACAGGGAATTTTGCCCAACGGGCTTTTGTCAAAATAAGAAGGATCGGTAGCGGGCTGCGCAGCCACCTCTTCAAAAGCCACCTCTTTCGTGATCAGCGTATGCTTGACCATGCTGTAGTAATGGCTTACCGGAAAGCCATAGAGTTTTATCATTTGCGTATTTCCTGCACCTGAAACCTGGCTCCAGTTTGGCAAGCGGCGCTCAAAAACAACAGGACCGAAACGCCACCGCAGCGGACGATCGCGCTCAACCCATTATGCGACCTCTATACCTTCGGTGCATGCCCCTGCCACCACAGCCACGAAAGCTTGACGTCACCGGAACTCAACCCGGGTTGAGCGCAATAGTCCGGTCAACTGCAAGTGAAGCCCTTTCGCGCCGGGTTTGATCATATGACAATGATAGAGGTCAGGATTCAGGACATCGCTCTGGGTAAGCCATTATCACCATCGCGTGTTCACTCAACAGGAAAGCGCACATGGGCATAAAACACATGGACAGCAGTACCGACGTCAATGAGCTGGTGTCGGTTTTTCGCGAAGATGGCTATGTTGTCATAGACCAACTGGTTCCCGAGTCGATGATGGATGCGATCGAAGTAGAGCTGGAACCCTACCTCGACAGCGCCCCCTATGGCCATTTGCCAGAACTGGGTTTTAACACCCAGCGACTGGGCTCTCTGATAGAGCGATCGCCCACCGTGCGGGAATTGATCATGCAGGAAACCTACCTCGCCACCATTCGAGAGCTGTTCTCACACGCGAAACAGTTTCAGCTGTCGTTAACGGAGATCAACTCCATCGCACCGGGTGCGGAATCGCAATTTCTGCATCAGGATGAAATGCTGTTCGATTGCTTCCCCTTCCCTACCCACTATGATGTTTTTATCAATTCACTGTGGGCGCTTACGGACTTCACCGAGGAAATGGGGGCGACCCGTGTTGTGCCACGCAGTCACACAGCAGGACCTGGTGCGCAATTCAGCGAGGCAGACAGCTTTCCGGTCGAGATGCCCCGGGGTTCAGTCATGATCTTCTCTGGCAAGATCTACCACGGTGGCGGCACCAACCGCTCCCAGCGTATCAGGCGCGCAATAGATATAGCCTTCAGCGCCGGGTGGGTTCGCCAGGTAGAAAACCAGTATCTATCCTGCTCTCTGGAGACGGCGCGTACCCTACCCCTGGAACTGGCCCGGTTAATGGGCTACGAGTCTACTGGTGGTTACGGCCTGATTGGTAATCGCGAAAGCGCACTGAAAACACTGGAAAAAACATCGTGAAGTCCCCGCAGGACCACGCGGACCGCTGACGCGTCGCAGAGAAAAAGCCGCCCGAGAAATAGACAATACCACTCGCTGAGGAAGCCCTGCATCTGCATTGCCTCGCGCAGACAACTTACGGAGTCAGATAAACAGAATGCAAGAATACGATTATATCGTCGTTGGTGCCGGCTCCGCAGGGTGTGCGCTGGCTCATCGTCTGGCCTACCGCCAGAATCATCAGGTGCTGCTGATAGAGCAGGGCAACAAAAATCGCGGCCCGCTGTTCACCATGCCCAAAGGCTTTGGTGCACTGCTAGCCGGTGACAAATACGTCAGCCGCTACCAGGCAGAATGCCTGGGCAAGAAGATCCCCGGCGAAGTCTGGTTACGCGGCAAGACCCTTGGGGGATCGAGCTCGGTGAACGGCATGATCTGGCTTCGCCCCGGGCCCGGTGGCATCGATCGCCTTGAGGCGCATGGCGGACAAGACTGGGACGCTGGCGCGTTAGGCGCACACTTTAATGCCCTTGACGACAAGGGCGGTGACGACGGTTTCTTCAACATTGCTCCACACCGGGCCCAGTACGCAATCACTGGCGACTTTCTACGCTCTTGCGAACGTGTCGGGCTACCACAGCAGACTGCCCTTACCCGCCTCGGTGAAGTGGGTTCGGGTTATCTCCATTACAATATTGATCAGCGCGGTGGTCGACAGAGCGCGGCCACCGCCTTCCTTGAACATTCAGGCGAAATGAAGAACCTGCATGTAAAGGCCGGGCTGGCAGCCGATAAAGTCATCTTTGACGGCGACCGTGCCAGTGCCCTGGTCTGCGAGAAAGCTGGCCAACAAGTGCTACTCACAGCCAGAAAAGAAATTATTCTGTCTTGCGGCGCACTGGAGTCACCCCTGATTCTGCAGCGATCCGGGATCGGGGATCCAGAGCTGCTGGAGCAGCTGGGCATTCCCCTTGTTCATGACAATCCGCGCGTCGGGAAAAACCTGCGAGAGCACCTTATTGCCGGTATTGGCGTTGCAACCGCTGCTGCCAAGGATTCAGAGAATCACCAGTATGGCGGATCAAAGTTGCTGGCCAATCTGCTGCGCTATTTCACCAGGCGCAGCGGCCCCATGGCACAGTCGCCCTGCCATGCCGCCGCTTTTGTCAAATCGCAGGAACAGTTATCGACCCCCGACATCATGTTGATGTTCATGCCGTTTTCACGCGACGGGGAGAACTTCAGCAAAGAACCAGGCGTCAGCCTCTCAAGCTACGCCATGTACCCGGAAAGTGCCGGGGAAATCTGCCTGACGTCAACAGACCCTGGCGCAATGCCCAATATCCAGATGCGTTACCTACAGACAGACTACGACCGCAGTGCAAGCATTGCGGGCCTGAAAGTGGTCAGAAAAATCATGGCGGAGGAGCCTTTGGCCTCTCGCGTGGTAGCGGCGAACAGTGCGCTGGCAAACGCAGAGACGGACGATGATTTACTGGCGCTGGTGAAAAAACTGGGGCAGCCCGGCTTTCACGCCGTGGGCACCTGCGCCATGGGCATGGACCGTGAAAAGTCCGTGGTGGACCAGCGAGCCCGTGTCGTTGGCGTAAAGGGCTTGCGCGTTGCCGACTGCTCGATACTGCCTGAAATGATATCCAGTGTTACCAATGCAACGGTGATGGCCGTGGCAATGAGGGCAGCGCATCTTATCCTTGAGGACGCGCGGCATTTTTAACCGCGGCGATTGACACCGCAAAAACTGAAGAGACAGCAACCTTATGATTACAGTAATCGTCAAATACCGGGTACCAGGCGACTCTGGCCGGGCAGAAGTGGCAGCCATGTTCAAGCAGGGTGCCGAGGGCATGTTCAAGGGCATGCCCCACCTCTACAGCAAGCAGTTCTGCTTCGATGAAAACAGCAGAGAGGGGCTGTCAGTTTATTTATGGGAAAACAGGCCAGCCGCCGAGGCCTTCTTCAGCGATGCCTTTGTGGAGGGTTTCTCCGCGAGCATGGGCTGCGTGCCGGAGATCACCTACTACGACAACCTGGTCACCGTGGACAACCTCTCGGGAGATGTGCTAACGAATTAAAGCTGCGCAGCAGCGGATGATGCCTTTTTGCGATATTGCGAGGGGCTCAAGCCCACCCAGCGTTGAAAAGCGCGACGGAAGGAGCGGTCGTCACCGAAGCCGGCTCTGAGCGCAATATCACTGATCGGTTCCTCTGTGCAGCGCAGCATGTATTGCGCAAATGCGCTCTGGCTTTCTTCTTTAATGGCAGAGTAACTGCTACCTTCATCGCCCAGGCGTCGGCGCAGTGTGGCCTCACTGACATGGAACATCTGACACAGCGATTTTGTAGAGGGAAGCGGCAAACCACTGTGCAGGGCCGAAATCAGCATATTACGAATTCGGCCCGCCAGTGGCAGATCAACGATGCCGCTGTACCAGATATCGAAGGGAATGTAGTCGATGATCTTCTGCAGATCCGCATAATTGCGGATCACCGGCCAGGACAAAAGCGCTCTATCGAACACCATCATGTCCTCCGCTTGCCCGTACATAACGGGCGCATCCAGCAGGTCAATCATAGGAACAGGCTGGTCCGGCTCAAACGACTTGAACCGCAACTCGCGCAGGGCAATCCGACGGCCAATCACCCAGGAAAATATCTGGTGCAGGAAGATCATTGACGCGACGGTTACAAGCAGCGACGCTGTATCGCGAGAACTGCGATGGAAATCAAGCACAAGGCTTGCTGTATCACCCTCTTCCACTAGACACATTGAAATGTCACGGGGATGGCTGAAGCGACTCAGCGTTGACAGCTGCCGGATAGCATTTTCGAGGTCTGGACAGGCTATAGCCACGCAGCACATCACCTCCAGCCGCCCCTTGTCGGAGGGGATTTTGTCGGCTCTTTCGCTGGTTTCTACTTCAAGCAACGCGAGCGAGCGCGCATAGAGGGTCGTAAAGTCGAGCACGGGGAGCACCAGCTGGCGAAAATCACGCTGACCATCTGGTAGATTCAAACCTGCATACTCAAAGACAGCCGGAAGGCTGAACCCGATATTCTCAAGCTCATTGAGAATCGGGGCGAGGTACTGTATGGATATCTCAGCGTGATGATCAATCATTGAAAGCGCTCAAAGCTGTCTGAAGGCCTTCTACCCGCACTTGTCGTGCTGTCACCGGGTTGACTGCTCCGCCGGGCTGTACCAGATCGGGGAGGTATAAGCACGCTCCTGGGTTTTCATTGGAATGCCCTGGACTACATCAGTGGAAGCATACTTCGCATCATACGCCGTCCAGCGCGGCGTCGGAATTTCCAGTACTCGAGCGTAATAAAACGCGTGCTGCGCGGGATTGAAGTCCGGGTCAATCCACTGCGTCAGCAACTGCGGCTCGCCAATGCTGTTGGCGTAGCTTGGCGTTGAAACATCCACCGTGTCTCCCACCGGTTCAACCACATTGTCGACAACAGGACGCTCATCGGACACGGCCACGTTGTAGACGTTTTCGTGTAGCTCGCCGTCACTGTCCAGCCAGCCTTTCACAATCTGGATGCGATCGAGATTGGCACCGAATGGATCCTTGTTTGCGGCGACCAGAAAACGCGGCGAGGAATTCGCCGGGGCATTTCCCAGGTCGCCACCCATGGGCACCCCCTTACTGTACCCCACCCTTGCGTAGTCAGGACGCAGGGCGTCATCCGCCTTGTACTCAAAGCCCCCGAAAAAGCGCACGGAGATGCGCGGCCCTGTGGTGGCGAAAACCTCCTTGCGCTGCATCGCGTCAAAGATCGCTTCGCGGGTGTTATCGGTGGCCCAGACCGCTGCGTATCCCGATGCTACAGACTGCCAGCCGAGCACATTCAGCTCCGGGTCTTTCGCGGGGGGCAGGACCGAGGGTGTGAGGCGATCAGTACCGGGCTCGTACTTACTGAACTTACCCCAGAAATTATCTTCAGCTGCGGTTGCCAGTCCGGTGTGCGAGTCCGTCGACCCTATCATGCCAAACCTGAAGGGGTTCACACCCAGTTTCTTTTCGTGAGCCAGTCCCAGCTTCAGCGCCGACCGTGCGTACTCATAACGCACCATCCAGGGTTCTTTGCGCTCTCCTGCCAGGTTGCCCAGGTCCCAGTTCTCGTAGTTTGCAAATTCATCGTTGGGTGACAGCAGTGGGTGGCTTTCACCATCGCCTTTGATCTGGGTCACCTCGTACAGGGGCTCCCAACGGGCTCGCCGCTGCGCATAACTGCGATCAAACGCAGAGCCGTCTACCCGCTTGTCGCTGAACATCATGCCGTTGGACAAATTACCATTATGGGGAATGGCCATCACCTGCCCGCCGGTGGCCTGCGTATAGCGTTCAAGAAAACTCCAGAGCGCTTCCGGATCCTGCGAATCCTGGGCGGTAAAGGGCAGCATCTGGTCCGCCAGCCTGGCGCTATCCCTGAAAATCACGTTCCGGTGCATGTTGTCAGCATTATTCATGGAACTGGTCCACTCGTAGCCAATGAAGGCGGTGAATACGCCTGGCTCGTTGAACTGGTCGGCGTTCGCGGTTACCTGCTCCCAGGTCTTGCGGCGCAATTCGGTGCTGCCGATCTTGTCTGGCTGGGCGAGGCCCATCAGGATCTCGAACAGCGCTTTGCGTATGCTGTCCTGCCCCTCCTGGAACATGCCATGCCAGAGTGCCCCCTGGGATGTCTCCATCAGCAGCGGGTCCTGACGGTTGATCTGCTGCATAAGCCCGAGGTATTCGGCGTGGTCGGAAATTACCAGGAAATCCAGAGCTTCTCTCAACTTCACCTGCATGCCATTGGTGGCGGTTACCTGTTCACCCCTGGCGAATCGGTAGGCGGTGTCAGGCGTCAGCGTTGTGCGCCCCAGAACAGCCGCGTCTACAGACCAACTGGTATGGAGATGGGTGTCGCCCCAATACACGCGCCTGGGGATCGTGTCGTCCACATAGGGGCTATAGCTGGCCGGGGCCGCCATGGCGCTGGGCGCACACAGCGATGCGGCAAGGAACCAAAACCGCCCTGGCAACCGTGACCATAGATTTCCAATTGTCATAAACACTCCTGAAGCTGCTGTTGGCGGGCAACGAAAAAGCACTACCGGCCCGCATAGTATGCCACCACGGTACAGTCTTATCCCTGCTCTCATTCCAGTCAATCAGGTAGTAACCTCAAAGTTCTGCCCTTGTGGTTCTTCCTCGTATACCCGCCTTGTATACGCAGGCGCAGCGCGCCACGGCTCGCTTTGTTAATATTGAGTGCTGACAAGCGCCCACGAGAATTGAGTAATGACCAATACCCCCTCCCCGTTTGACACACTGCAGATCGGCCCGCTGACGCTGCGCAATCGCTTTATCAAGTCTGGTGCCAATGAGGCCATGTGCCTTGATGGGCTGCCCACACAGGCGCTGGTAAAACACCATAGCGACCTTGCACGCGGCGGCGTGGGCATGACCACCGTCGCCTACATGGCGGTTGCGGCAGTGGGGCGTACGCTTCCCAATCAAATCTGGCTGCGGCCCGAGGCGCTGGGCCCGCTGCGTGTGTTGACGGATGCGGTTCACCAGGAGGGGGCAGCGATCTCTGCGCAAATCACCCATGGCGGTTCTTTTGTCACCGGCATGAAAGCCAAGGGCAGGCTCATCAGTTCCTCCTCGGGCTTCAACCCGGCAGGCATGCTCAAGGGTAACTTCCTGATGCGGGCAATGAACCGCGCCGACATGGACCGCGTGATTGGTGAGTTCGTGACCGCCGCCCAACTGGCGCGCGATGCCGGCTTTGACGCGGTGGAACTGCATATGGGGCACGGCTACCTGTTGAACCAGTTCATTTCACCCTTGAGCAACCGTCGTAAAGACGAGTACGGAGGCAGCGCCGAGAACAGAGTGCGCTTCCCGGCCGAGGTACTGGCCGCCGTCAAGGAGGCTGTAGGCGACACTACAGCCGTGCTGGCCAAGATCAACGTGGCCGATGGCACGCGACGCGGCGCTACGGCAGAGGACGGCATCGTCACCGCCAGGGCGCTGCAAACTGCCGGCGCCGACATGCTGGTGCTCAGCGGAGGTCGCAACGTGGAGTCCACCTGGTTCATGTTCGGTAGCCGCATGAACCGGGAAGAGATCAGCAAGGTGTTGAAAGCTCAGGGCGAATGGCTCACCGCGTTGATGATGAAAGGTGCCGCCTCTACCGAACCAGAGATCACCTTCAAGCCCATGTACTTCCTTGAACACTCGCGCAAGATTCGCGCGGCCGTGGATATGCCGCTGGCGTTTCTCGGCGGCGTGAACTCGATCGACAATGCGCAGACGGCGATGGACGAAGGCTTTAATGCAGTAGTGATGGCACGCGCCCTGCTGCATGACCCCGCCCTGGTCAATAAACTACGCAGCGGCGAGCTGAGTGCCTCGGGCTGCACCAACTGTAATGCCTGTGTTGCCTATATTTACCACCCGGACGGCACCCGCTGCGTGCTCAACCCACCCAATGATCCCGAGCTGAACAAGGTCATCGCCACGGCCAGTTAAAGGGCCTGTTGTTAGAAGCAGCGAGGCGGACAACTCAGGCTTGCTTGTGCAAGAGGATCGATTCGAGCCCCTGTGGATTCCTGGTGGGGAGATAAAGGCGGGACTCTTTGCGGGGACAGTGGAGCCAGGGCAAGGGTGATGGCCGACTGCAGCCATACACACATGGCCAGACCAACGCTACCGGCAACGCCCAGCAGAAGCTTGTCTGGAGCCGGAACGCGTTCTCTGTAAATACATCTGGCCATGCAGTGGTCGCTCTTCCCGGTCGCTGCGTCTCAACGCACAAATAACGAGCCCGGGGCCTTCAGCGCTAGGCGCTCAGCGCTTTTCCACTTACCGCCGATTCCGTCAAGCGGTCAAACCGGGTCCAGCACGACAACAGGAATCACCCGCTCCGTTGCTTTCTGGTAATCCGCGTAAGGCGGGTAGATCTCCACCATTCTGGCCCATATTTCCTCGCGCTCTGCACCCTCGGCGACGCGGGCTTTCGCCGTTACGGCTTTGGCACCCACCATCAGCTCACACTGCGGGTTGGCTTCCAGGTTGAGGTACCAGAAGGGGTGTGCGCTGTCGCCTCCCTTGGAGGCAATAATGGTGTAGCTGTCTCCGTGGTTGGCGTAGATCAGCGGCAGGGAACGAGGTTCGCCTGATTTACGCCCCTGTGTGGTGAGCAGCAGTGTGGGCAGAATGCCCGGCCCGCCCAGGGCGCTGGAGTCCCAAAAGTGGGCGGCTTCCGGGTCGGTTTTGTAGAGTGCGATATGTTCGGCTATCCAGGGAATTTTGGAAAAGTCTGCCATGTTGTTCTCCGTTTAATGAGCAGGTGCTGCCACTGGCCTCATCGGCACTGGGCATGTCTGTGGGCATAGCGCGCTGCATGCGGCGTGTTATTCATTTACCCCCACCATCTTACAATCCGCGCGAAACGGCAAGCCCTGTTCCTGCCCTGGCAGTATCGGCAAGGTCTGCTGCCGCCACAAAGGCTCCCAGCAGCCGTGCGTTTCCAGCACCGCCCTTGTCACCGCCTGCGGTTCCTCAGGCAAAGCCAGAAAATGCGAGCGCAACTCCTGCAAGCACCACACCCGGTAGCGTGAATAGCGGGCACCCCGGTAGAGCACACCGCCCACTTCTGTATCGAAGCGCTTTTTACCCGCGGCAACGGCATCTGCGTTGGCGCACAGGTAGGGCAGATAGGTGCTGCCGATATCATCCAGCAAGGGGCCCAGGTCATCAGGGATCCCCTGCACCCAACTGCCCTGACAGTGCTCGAGCCGGGTGTTCCACAGGCGCGCCACCCACTCCAGGACGGCAGGCGCACTCTGGCGGATAATCTCAAGCGGCACCGGGTCCAGCGCAAAATGACGAAAAAACGGGCCGGAAAGGCCTATGTCGGCCAATGAAGGCCGCTCGCCAAACAGGAACGGTCTGTCGCTGAATATGGTTTGCAGCTGCGCCAACAGGCGCGCGAACATGGCTTCAACGCCCGGCACATTGGCGGCGGTCATGCCATCGCCGATGGTATAACCGTTGCGCTGCCTGCGCCGCAGCATACTGCGCCTGACAAAACGAGGCAGGGACATGCTGGACATCAGCTCATCGGCCAGGTGGCGTGATTGCAGATGTGCGCCTTCGGGATAGTACCAGCGATAATGCATGGCGGGCCGCCACCACCACTCATCCGCCCAGTCTTCCAGCAGCAGACAGAAAAAGGCTTGCATGGGGTCTGTGGGGGTCACGCCATTGTGCGGATACTGCGCCTCAAACCACTGGATAATTTTGCTGCTGTCGGTCATCCAGCGCCCATCACCCAATTGCACGGCGGGCATCTGGAACACGCCGATCTCTTTCTCCAGCTTTTTCACATCCGCCGGCAGTTGCATGCTGTGCAAGGTATAGGGGATGCCGCGCACTTTGAAATAGTTCTCCAGCTTCCCGGTGAAGTAGGAGATGTTCGACCCGTGCAACGCGACAGGCTGCAGGGCTTGAATATCAGTCATGGTCTGTTCCCCCGTGCGGCATACTGGTCACGGCCCGTTCACGCCATACCGGCCTCATACGGCGCGCGGTGAGCGGTGAGCGGCTCTCAGCTGGCATAGGCAGCGGCAAGGTTGTTCATGACGTCATAAAAGCCGTGCATGGTTTCCTGCACAATATCATCAGCACTCTTCACCTGATCAATGCGCCCCACGACCTGTCCGGACAGGGGTATGGCGGCTTCCATGTCACCACCAAAATAGAGATCCTGCACGCCGGCAAAGTGCTCCATGGCGTTGAAGGCGCCAAGTGGGAGAAGTGCTTCTGTGCGCTGGGTGCGCAGGGCACGCAGCGCCGGCCGCGAGGCCTGGTTGAGAAATACGGTATCGGTCTCTTTCGCCGCCAACATGGCCTGCTTCCAGTTATCGTGCACCGGGGAGTCCGAGCTGCTGAGCATGCGCGTGCCCATCTGCACACCCTCTGCCCCCATGGCGAACGCCGCCGCCATCGACGGGCCGTCGCAAATACCGCCGGCCGCAATGATCGGCACATCCACCCGGGAACGAATAAGCGGCAGCAGGACCATGGTCGACACCGGGCTGGGGTTTTTAAACCCGCCGCCTTCACCGCCTTCCACCACCAGGCCGTCTACACCACAATCTACTGCCTTCAGCGCCATGTCCAGCGTGGGTACCACGTGAAAGACCCGTATTCCCGCCTCCTGAAAGGCAGCGGTGCACACAGCGGGGCTGCCTGACGACGTGGTGACAAAACGGATGCCCTGTTCGATAACAAAGTCGATGAAATTACTGCCTTTCACATACGACAGCGCCACGTTCATGCCAAAGGGCTGCTCGGTGAGCTCACGCATGCTGCGCACTTCGCCGCGAATATTGTCAAACTCGCCGGAGGACGTTTCGATGACGCCCAGGCCACCGGCGTTACTCACCGCTGCGGCCAGGCGGGCTCTGGCAATCCAGCCCATGGGCGCCTGAATGATGGGATAGGCGGTGCCGGTCATGGCGGTAACCCGGTTCTCTACAGCTTTAGCTCGCAAGTTCTCACTCCTGGTGGTTTGCCAGTGCGCATGTTGTCATAGCCATCAGCAGCATGTAACCCTATGCTCACCCTGGCTGTAACAACGTAGCAAAGGAGCCGTCCATGAGAAAAACCGTCATCCTGTCAGGCGCGATACTCATCACCGCCCTGGCGGTCTATAGCCAGCGCGCAACCATTGTCGAACAACTGCTGGAGAGAGGCCTGGCCTCGCGTATGGGAGCCGACCGGGTGGCGGAGCTGGAGGACGGCCTGCACCTCGCCCTGTGCGGAGCTGGCGGCCCGCTGCCCGCACCCAACGCATCGGGGCCCTGTGTGGCCGTGGTGGCAGGGAAGCGCCTGTTCGTGGTGGACGCGGGTACCGACGGCGTGCGCAACCTCAACCGCATGGGCTATCAGACGGGCAATATTCACAGCGTTTTTCTTACTCACTTTCACTCTGACCATATCGACGGACTGGGCGAAATGGGCACTCTGCGCTGGGCGGGAGGCGACAACCTCGAGCCCCTGCCTGTCTATGGCCCTGGCGGCGTGGAGCAGGTTGTTGCCGGATTCAACATGGCTTACGCGCACGATGCGATCTACCGGCAGGCACACCATGGCGACAGTGTTGCGCCCCTGAGCGGAGCCGGCCTGCAGGCTGTACCGTTCAGCAAACCGGCCATGGGCGAGCTGGCACTGGTCTATAACGAGGATGGGCTGAAGGTGGAAGCACTGGCCGTAGACCACTCGCCGGTGGAGCCCGCCGTGGGCTACCGTTTCAGCTACAAGGGTCGCTCCCTGCTGATTACCGGCGACACGGTAAAACTGGCCAATATCGAGCAGTTCGCACGCGGCGTGGACCTGCTGGTGCACGAAGCCCTGGCGCCCAACCTGGTGGCTATGATGCAACAAGCGGCGGAGGACAGCGGCAACGGGATTCTGGCGAAGATCACTCACGACATTCCCGACTACCACGCCAGCCCGGTGGACGCGGCAGAAACCGCGCGGGATGCAGGCGCGGGACATCTGCTCTACTACCACATCGTGCCACCGCTGGTGATACCGGGGCAGAAAACGCTGTTTCTCAATGGCGCAGAGAACATTTTCGAGCGTTATACCATAGGCGAAGACGGCGTCGCCTTTTCACTCCCTGCGGGATCGCGGGAGATTATTCAAACCAGCAAGGGGCTGTAACCGGGCGCGCAGGCTGTAGTTCGCAGCGCAAGGTTGTTGCCGGCCGCAGCTCAGGCTGGACGCAAGCGCTGTATTTCCCGCGCTATGCGCCATAGCCTGTCCTGACCCCACAGGGCCAGCACCGGCTCGCCGGTCTCATCGAGCAGGCGAAAGCTGGGCACCCCCCAGAGCCCGGCACCATACATTGCGAGACGGTTGGCCTCCAGCATGGGCTCCCAGGCCGGGTCGCCCAGGTGCTGCTGCGCCTCGGCCCAGTCAAGGCCCGCAGCCTCCACCACTTTACGCAGACCTTTTGTAGTATTGGTGTTAACCCCCTCGGCGAACGCGTGGCGCAGGAAACTGGACAGCAGTTCCACACCACGCCCCTGCTCCACAGCCCAGGGATAGAGGCTGTAACAGCGCCGCACGGGCTCACCAATAGGGTCGTAAAAGTTGCCGTAGGGCACACCCGCCGCCAGGGCTTCCCGGGCCGTATCCATAAAAATATACATGCCCTTCTCACGCGTCACCGGCGCGCCGCGCATCACCATGGGCAGCACCGGTCGCACCGCGAGCGTCACGCCTGTATCGCGCGCCAGGGCGACAGCGCGATCAAATACGATGGCTGTATAGGGGCTGCGCAGGGAGGCGAATACCTCAAGGGTGAGTGAACCGTCGTCGCGGCATTGTTTGGCGTCCAGCGCAGGGCGTGGTGCGATCAGTGTGTGTCCTGATTGCTCTGATTGCTGCGATGGGTGTCCTGGTTGGTCTTGGGGTGGGTGTCCTGATTGGCGGTCGGCTCCGAGGGCGGCCAGGCGCTGTTCGAGGTGGTAGAGCCGGTCAACGCCCCAGTACCACTCACCGGCGTAATAAAACATGGCGCCCGAATAGTGCTTCAGTGCTTTGCGGCGCTCTGTGCCCGCGGCAATGCAGGCAGCCAGTTGCGCTTCGTCGGCACGGCCATGCTCCGCCGCCAATGCGTCCAGGGCGGCCTTGTCGCCTGTCCACAAGGCCTGGCCCACGTCAGCGGCACAGGCCACAAACCCAGCTGCGGGCTGCGCCGCGAGCACCGCCGCCGCCTGTTGCACCAGCGCTGGGTCAGGAGCCTGCGCGTCCCCGGGGAACTGCAGCCCGTATTCCGCGGCAATATGCTGCGCGTCGAAGCGGGATAGCTGCTGCAACATCTCCGGCTCGGGCACGTTGTTGCCGCGCGGCGGCTCCACCAGATGACACACCAGCTCGATATCATAACGGGCACTCAACTGCGGCAGGACCTGGGCAGCAAGGTGGCTGTACCCGTCGTCCAACTGATGAAAGTACTCCACACGATGCGGTGCCTGCTCACGCTGGCGCTGGCGCTCTGCGGCAGCACGCCGTTTTGCGACCCGCTCGGGGCTGAAGGATCGCGTCATCACCTGCGATACCAGCCAACGCTTGAAAGGGCCCGGGTCCATGGTAGACGCACCGCCCTGCTCTTTGAATTGTTCGCTCATCTGGTCGCCTCGGGCTTTACGTCAGGGTATGCAGGCAGGACAGCGTCACGCTGCTTGTCTTGCTGCGTTAGTCTGTCCAACAGAAATGACCGTCGCTCGTCCCCGGCCCTCCGGCCACGTCAGCACTGCCCCTGCGCCCGAACATTTCCTGCCCAGCCCGAGCTCCGTCGCAGCGCTGGTGCCGCGATGACTGCTACCGACCCATCGCACTGTCCAGGCCGTCTCGCAACATACCGGCCCAGCGCTTCAGGGTGCGGTCTGCGTCGGCCCTGTTGGTTACCCCGTTGGTCCATTCCAGCCTGCCGGTATCCATGCCGCGTCGACGGTCGGTGATACGCGCCAGGGTCTGCCCGGTGGTGCCATCCTGCAGTTCCAGCGACAGCGTCATCTCACCCGAAGAGGTGGTATAACTGCGGCTCATCCCGGGGCTCATGGTATCGGGCGCGTTGATGTCCAGGTTGATGATTCCTGGTTTGACCACCAAAACCGCCTCGCCCTGGTCAAACGACTCCACCAGGTTATAGGGTGGCGACTCCAGCAGCGCCTCGCGGAAGTAATTCTCGCAGTGCTCGCCAAGGCCGTCCTTGATTTTGTCTACGTCTTTCTGGGTCACCCGACTGGACAGGTCCAGACGATTGTTGTTCTGGTCGCGCAACCAGTTCTTGCGAAACGCCACGTCGCAGCTGGCAAGGCCGATCGCGCTATAGGAGGACAGGTCGGCACCCGGTAACAGGTACAGCTGCTGAAACTTGCTGCCTTCCTGCAGCACAAGACCATCGTGAGTCTCCTGGGGGGCCGGCGTGGTACAGCCACTGAGCAGCGCAGCGGCAAACAGGGCAACAGCATACTTTGACAGATTATTCATGGTGACGAACACCTCCTGTGCATGGCGGGGACTGGACTTTATTCTAGACCACAGTTAGAGGAAAAAGTTAGGTTCATTGCACATTGGCGGGGAATGCGGCATTCAAACTAAGCGGACACCACAAATGGGGTTCGACCGCTCGGGGGTATACCACGATTGCAGTGGCCGTTCAGCTGGAAAGTGCCTATCCACAAAGCAACCCCGCTAATCTGCGAAGAGCCAAAAGTTAGCGTGGGTGCAACGGCAGGGTGAACTCCACCGTCGCGGGGCGTCAGTTAATCGCCGCAGGCGCAGAGCGGGCACCCAACTCGTTATCTATCATCAACAAACCGTAACCGTCGTCCTTCACCAGTTTCAACTTGGAGATAATCTCGCTCACCGTCGCTTCCTCTTCTACCTGCTCGTTGACAAACCATTGCAGCAGGTTGTAGGTGGCGTGATCTTTCTCTTTCAGGGCCTGGTCACTGAGGTTATTCAGTTTGCTGGTCATGGTTTGCTCATGGGCCAGTGACGCCTTGAACACATCAAGGATGGTGCCGAATTCATTGGCAGGCTTGGGTATCTGCTCCAGCACCACGTGCGCGCCCTGGTCGATCAGGTAGTTGTAGATTTTGGTGGCATGCATCTGCTCTTCTTCATACTGCTGCTTGAGCCAGTTGGCGGCGCCGCTGAAGTCGATGTGCGCGCAGTAGGCAGACATTGCCAGGTAAAGATAGGCGGAGGAGAATTCGTCGTTAAGCTGCTGGTACAGCGCTTTTTGCATATCATCGGAGATCATGGGGTTTCCCTTTGCGGTAACACCCCCATTCTAGAGAAGGGCGATGGCGAACGCCACCGCCCCGGGCAGCTGACGCTACATCTGCGGGATTTCCTCGTACACAATGGGCAGCTCGCCCCGACGGTACCGTTCCGAGCGCACCCGCAGTTGCTCGGCGGCCTCGTCCAGGTTCATCATGATCACGAAGCGCTGCTCGCGCACCCCGTCCAGGGTAAAGCGGGCGAGTTCGTCGAGGTCCTGTAACTGCAGTTCCACCCCGGCTGACTTCATCGCTTCCTTGAAGGCGGCAATATCAGGTGGCGGTGCACCGGGCTTCTCCCGTTTCAGCTCCTGTGGACGGTTGCGCTCGGGGTTCCACAGCCCCGTTACCAACACGCCACCGGAAGGGTAGAACAGGGACGCTCGAAGTTGCGTGTTCTCGCTTTCCAGCTGTGACGCCAGGCACTCGGTCATGGCGCAGACGGCGGCCTTGCTGGAGGCATACACCGACTGGTACGGCAAACTGGAAATACCGCCGTCGGCAGAGGTGGTGTTGATCACGTGTCCGGGTTCACCGCCAGCGATCATCCTGGGCACGAATGACTGGATACCGTGGGCTATGCCCATGACGTTGACGCTGTAGATCCAGGTCCAGTCATTGGGCGTGGTCTCCCAGATATTCGCCGAGGGCGCCGCCACACCGGCGTTGTTGAACAGCAGGTGGCAGGCACCGTGCTGCTCGTAGACATAGTCGGCCAGGGCCTCAACCGATTCGGGCTTGCGCACGTCGACCTGAAACGCGCTGACCACACGGCCCTCGCCGCTGCATTCAGCAACAGCGGCTTCCATCGCACCCTCTTCCACATCGGCGATCACCACCTTGGCGCCGTCATCCAGCAGCGCCTTCACCAATGCTTTCCCGATACCACCGGCACCGCCGGTGACCACGGCCACTTTATCCCTGAAATCCTGCATGTTGTGCTCCCTGTTTAACATGAAGCACCATCATTTCACACAAGCCGGCCGCAGGCACTGACCGCAGAGATCACCTCGGGCTGACCTAATCAATCAGCGCCGCCGCACTTGCGCAGCGACGCCTGCAAACGCTTATTCCAGCAGCTCAGGCTGCTCAGCAATGATCACATCATACAGCGGCTGGAAGCTGAACCAGCCGGCCAGCGGGGAGCCCACCGTCTCGCGGGTGTGCAGCGCAACCTCGTGGGGAATGGAGATGGGCGAACCCGCCGCCTCTGCCATCAGTTGGGCCTGGCAGCTACGCTCCATGGTGATAAACCACCACGCCGCGGCATCAAGGGTTTCACCCACCGTAATCAGGCCGTGATTCTGCAGAATTGCCGCCTTGGCGTCGCCCAGGGCGGCGGCAATGCGCTCGCCTTCAGTGTTGTCGAGCACCACGCCGGAGAAGTCGTCGAACAGCACGTGGCTTTCATAGAATGCACAGGCATCCTGGGTGATCGGGTCCAGGGTCTTGCCCAGCGACGAGAAGGCCTTGCCATACACAGAATGGGAGTGCGCAGCAGCGGTTATGGCCGGGTTGGACATATGGATCTGCGAGTGAATGGTGAATGCCGCCCCGTTGAGCAGACCGGCTCCTTCCACCACGTCTCCCTTGTGGTTTACCAGCAACAGGTCCGATACCCGCATCTGCTTGAAGGACCTACCCATGGGGTTGACCCAGAAATGGTCTGTTTTCAGCGGGTCGCGCACGGTAATGTGCCCGGCCACACCTTCGTCGAAACCGAACTTGCCGAACAGGCGCAGCGCGGCCGCCAGCTTGTTTTTGCGGTCTGCGCGCACTTCCTCCGGGTTGTCATTTGACGGCAGGATTCCCTCTGCCGCGTCCATGTTCATTACAATATCGTTTGCTGCTTCGTTCATAGCATTCACCTTGGTTAATCCTGCGTTTATACGTTTATACTGGCGATATGGCCCAAGCCGACATCACCCGATTTCTTCTGCCCTGGCTGACCCGCTGGGGCCTTACCGACATGGCCGCAGCGGAACCCTGGCCAGCCGGCGCCACCCTGCACTCCTTCGCCGTGGACGACTACCTGGTGCGCAGCGGCGACAGCTGCGACACGCTATACCTGCTGGACAGCGGCCTGGTGAGGCTGTTCTACCTCACCGAGGACGGCAGGGAGCGCAACAAGGCCTTTTACCGCAGCGGGCAGATTACCGGAGCCGTAAGCGCCGCCCTAACCGACTCACCCGCTCCCTTTTCCATCCAGTGCCTGGAGCCGACACGTGCGATCTGTTTCTCTTACCGTTCCTTCAGCATAGCTGCTCAGAGCGATGAGCGCATTGCCGCGCTCAGCCGCCAACTGCTCACGGAGGCTTTTATCCGCAATGAGCAACGGGAGGCCATGCTACTAACCTGTAACGCGGAGCAGCGCTACCGATGGCTGCTGGCCAATGAGGCTGACCTGACAGACCGGGTGGCACAGTTCCACATTGCCTCCTACCTGGGCATCGACGCGGTGTCACTGTCCAGGCTCAAGCGCAAGATTAGTGACCAGGACGGGCGGCAGCATTAACATATGTTAAGCACCAACAGCAGAGAGCCAGCATTGACTGACACAGTAAAGCCCGGCATCTACCGGCACTACAAGGGCAATGAGTACCGGGTTTACGAGGTGGCCACCCACTCGGAAACGGAAGAAGCGCTGGTCATCTACCGCCCGCTTTATGGCCAGCAGGCGCTCTGGGCCCGCCCACTGGCCATGTGGAGTGACAGCGTTCAATGGCAGGGGGAAACGCTGGCGCGCTTTGAGTACCTGCGGGCCGAATAGCGAATCAGGGTGCCTCGCCGGCAGCCGGCAGGCGCTGCAACAGACCCCGCATCAACTCGCTGTCACGGCTTTGCCAGGCCCACAGGCAGACAGGCGCGACCGTGGGCACAATCAACACATTCAACTGGTAGAACAGCGCGATCAGCGTGCCGTTTGGCACCCATGCGCCCTGCTGTTCCATGAACAGCGCGCCCAGGCCAACCATCAACTCCTTCAGGCAAAGGCTGATCAAGCCCAGCAGGATCAGGGCACTCAGCAGCAACAGGCCATAGGCAAACCCCGCCAGTGAGTGCTGCCCTGGGGTGGCAAAGTACAGCGTGGCGTAGAACGGCAGTGAATAGGAGAGAATGCCGGGATTAATAGCAAAGGCCAACTGATATTCGGACTGCTCCGGCGGCACCGGACTCCCCCCCAGCTCACCATACTGTGTCATCAGCACCACATCACTGCCGCGGTACACCAGGGCATCAACTGTTTGCGGAAACCAGGCCTGCAACAGCATGTCCGCAAGGCCCACAGCGGGCATGGCGATGGCGCCGGCCGCCAGGGTCCACAGGGCAAAGCAGGGCAGGATAAGGGCAAAGGCAAACAGCAGGAACTGGCGCAACTGGTGATCACGCGGCAGTGGCATGGCCCGCCTCCATGGCGCGGTTGGCGAGGTAGCGCAAGTACAGAATGAACACCACCAGCACGTCCAGCATGATCAACGCCGGCCACAGGTACAGGTGTACCCAGGAGAAAATGTCCAGATCCCAGTCGCCCAGGTAAAACAGGGTGATGATGCGCACAATGTTCAGCGACTGTATTGCCAGAAAACCGATCGCAATTGCCGCAAGGCGCAGATTCCAGGCCGCGGGGTAGGCAAGCACCGCTGCCACCAGCACAATCGTTGCCTCTACCCCATTGCAACCCGCCTCAATAGACACGGCAAAACCAGTGTCGCGAAACTGCAGAACTTTGCCGAAGGCCACTACGCTGTCATCGAAAGGAGAAACTATAGCCGCACTTATCTTCGCCAGCAGCGTGGTAAAGGGCACCACCAGGTGCTGCTGAACCGGGTTGAGCATCTCCAGGAAAAACAGCCCAACCAGCACCAGGAGAAATGTAATGACAAAACGTTGCAACGGGACAGACCTTCTTTTCGGGTGGCGTCAGGTTAACACGGCGACGGTCAGTAACTGACAGCACCGCGAGGTTCAAAGAACTGTTCCAGCATGTCTCGCTGCTCCATGGCGTCGCGGTAGCCACAGGCAATCAGGTCGCGGCAGAAGCCCCCTTCAAACAAAAGGTAGCTGGCCAGGCTGGTGCCGCCGCCCTTGGGCGTGGCGCCGGTAATATTGAGTACCGTGCGCATGGCCCTGGGCAGGCTGTCTATGTGCCTGGCTACCAGCTGGTCAATCTCTATGGATGGGTTGATACACAAAAAATCGACCAGCCGCAGAGCTCCGGTTGAGGTATAGGGAGCCTCGTTCTGCACCATGCCCACCAGCTCATTGATGCGGGTAAGGTGATCCATATCATTCTCCAGTGCATCGATAAACGCACTGTTGAATACATGGCCCACCATCTTTGCCAGCGAGGGTGAGTGGTTCTCGTGATGCACTTCCGGCGGTCTCACCGGGTTACCGCTCACCCCCACCACCATGACCCGCTGGGCGCCCAGGTGCAGGGCTGAACTGATAGGCGACACCTGACGCAGCGCGCCATCACCGTAGTAGCTGTTGCCGATGCGCGTGGCCGGCAGAATGGTGGGAATCGCCGAGGACGCCAGCAGGTGTTCCACGCCCAGACGCGTGGGCACGCCGCGCCGCCGCGCGCGCTGCCAGGGCAGCAGCACGCTGCCCGCAAGATCACTCTGGTAGAAGGTGACGGACTCGCCGCTGTCGTAGCTGGAGGCGGTGACGCCTATCGCGTCGAGTTGACCACTCTGCAGCCGTCGCTCAAGGTCACCGAAGTCAATGGAACGCTCCAGCAACTTTGCCAGTGGCGCAGAATCCAGCAGCGACAGCGGCTTGCTGACGCCGGTGCCCCGATGGAACAGGGAACCCAGCAGCCGGAACACGCTGTACAACAAGTCCCGGTAACCGGCGCGATACACCTGGTCCACACTGAGGTTGCTCCAGATATGTTCTACCTTTTTCACTGCCAGGCGGAAGTTATTGGCAGACGCACCCAGCGCCACCGCGTTGATGGCACCTGCCGAGGTGCCGGTGATAATGGAGAACGGGTTGTGCGCGCGCTTGGGCAACACCTGCGCCGCCGCTTTCAGTACACCCACCTGGTAAGCCGCCCTGGCACCACCGCCAGTGAGAACCAGGGCAGTGCGATCTGTTTTCGGGAGGTGGGGGGGATTCATAACGCCATTTTTACTGGAAGTTGTAGCCGATTGCCAGACCGTAAGTGCGCGGTTCAAGGGTAAATACGTTGGTGAACAGGCCGGATGAGGCGCTGGACAGATACTGGCCGACAAAATGATTGTCATCACCGATGTTCTTCACATAGGCGCGCAGGTACCAGGAATCATCCGGCGACGCCAGATTGGCCTGTGCATTCCACACGTCCCAGGCATCGATCCTGTCGATGTCACGGTTATAGAGCCTGGCATACATGTCATCCTGCCAGTAGTAGTCCAGGCGCAGTGACAGGCCATAACCTTCTGGCAGTGAGGCGTTGTACTGGGCACCCAGGCTCAGGGACCACTCCGGGGAGTTGAGCAGCTGATTGCCATCCAGTTGCTGCAACACGCCGTCGCTCACCGGCAGGCCAAGGTCGGCAAGGCCACGACAGCTGTTGAACTGCCCGCCCACACCGGCGGCGGCAAACTCGTCGGGCGCAAGCGCTACCACACAGTTCGTCGCCTGGGTGTCGTCTTTTATCAGCGTGACATCTGCACGCCCTGCGGTAGGGTCGCGCGGGTCTATGCTGGCAAAATCGGTCACCTCGGTGCGCAGGTAGGCGGCATTGGCGTTCAGGCGCCAGTTGGCGTTGGGCGCGAACAGGAACTCCGCCTCGACGCCGAAAATACGTGCATCCGTGTTTTCATTAAACGAGGTGCGGTTGACAATTTTCGAGGTCTGCATGCCCTCGTAGTCGTAGAAAAAGGCCGCCAGGTTAGCCTGCAGGGTGCGGTCCAGCAGGGTACTCTTCACACCTGCCTCCCAGGCGTCGACAAACTCGGGGTCGAAGGTTTCTGTCTGGCTGGGGAAGTCCACGGGATCAAAGGGCGGATTGAACCCGCCGCCCTTGTAGCCGCGGGAATAGGAGGCGTAAGCGAGTACATCCTCGGTCACTGACCAGTCCAGCACTACCCTGCCCGTCCACTCTTTCCACTGTTCACTGTCATCGCGATAGGCCACAGGAATGGGTTCATCTGCTCCCAGTGGCTGCAGCAGGCGCGCGCCGGTCAATGGGTCTGTATTGAGCAGGATCTGCCGGTCACGTATGTCTTTGGTATCGACGTTGTACCGCGCTCCCAGCGTCACCTTAAGGTTGGGGTTAATGTCGTAGTAGAGCTCACCAAAAAGCGCCTGCGACTCAATTTCGAAGGCGTCCGTATCCGTATTGAACAGCGGACCCACCCAGCCGAAACCATCCTGGAAAGCGATGGAGCCCGCAACCGCTGCCACGTAGTCAAAACCGTTGGCGATCACCCAGTAGTCATCGGCCAGGTTCACCTGCATCCAGAAACCGCCGGCGAGGAAGTTCAGCGGTCCGTCATAATCAGACTGGATACGCAGTTCCAGCGACGCCTGGTCGGTATCGCGATCGGACTGGTCGAAGGACTCGAGACCCTGCGGTGTGTAGGCAATATTGCCACCCACCGAACCGGTGGCATTGGGTGACGGCGCCGACAGCGGCAAGCCCTCACTGAACAGGGTCTGGTAAGTCTGCGGTGCCAGCACCGCCAGCGCTGCGGGAATCTCTATAGGCGGCCCCACATTCCAGGTGTAGTCCATACGCGACAGCACGGTGGTTTCCTGGTATCCGGCGACCAGCGCCAGGGTGTAATCACCCACCTGATGTTCTACACCCAGCGTCACCAGGGTCTCGTCTGCCTTGTAGATGGGGTCGAAGTCGGCATAGACCTTGCGCAGGTCGGCGGGTTCTTCACCGGGACGATTGGTGCCGTAGCTGAACAGGCCGAGCGGGCCCAGCAAGGCGTCCGAGGCGAGGATATTAGACAGTTGGGCACTGGGATTGGGCTTGTCAAAAGCCAGCTTGTCCGGCAGGCAACCCAGCAGACCCGACGGGTCGTTGTGACACATCATCTTCTGGCTGCGGCTGCGACTGCTGTCTTCATCGAACCAGGACACCATCAGGTCAGCAGTGGTGTCATCGCCCGCCCAGTTGAAGGCCGCGCGCAGTGAATACTGGTCACGCCCGTCGATGTTATTCCCGGTGAACAGGTTCTCGGTATAGCCATCGCGGTCCAGCCACAAGCCCGAGAAGCGCGCTGCAAAGCGCTCCCCCAATGGCAGGTTGACCACGCCCACCACTTTCTTGTGGTCGTAGTTACCGTACTGTGCCTCCACGCTGGCTTCCACTGCGTCGCCGTGCGCCCTGCGCGTCACCATGTTTGCCGCACCCCCGGTTGAGTTGCGGCCGTAGAGCGTACCCTGGGGTCCGCGCAACACGGCCACCTGCGCCACGTCATAGTATTCCGTCTCAAACAGACGCGGAGAAAACACCGGCACTTCATTCACATGCACACCCACGCCAGCGTCCGCCGAGGCCGCCACCAGGTTGGTACCCACCCCACGTATCTGGAAGTTACTGTCAGTGAAGTTACCCTTGTTGTAGTTTACGTTGGGCGCGCTGAAGCGCAGATCACCGAAGCCCGTAATCTGGCGATCGCGCAGGGCCTCCTCGTCGAAGGCGGTGATTGCAATGGGTACATCCTGAATGGACTCACTGCGTTTTTGCGCGGTAACAATGACTTCTTCCAGTTGCGCGTGGGACGTCAGGGGGCAACAACAGGCGGCAGCGACAAGCAGCGCCAGAGGCTGTCTGTCGGCGCAGAAAGCAAAGCGCATAACAACTCCATGTCTATTTATTATATGTAAGCAGCGTCAATACTGTGGCACAGTAATAAGCTGAAATCACCCGTTCAAGCGTGCTTTTTTCACTCCAGGCAGGACAGACGTAGTGCGGCAAAGCCTCTACAAACCACTGGGCATTACCTTTCTGGCACTGGGTGCAGCCGGGCTGGTGTTGCCCGTGTTGCCCACCACCCCATTCGTGTTGCTGGCGGCGTGGTTTTTTGCCCGCTCATCGGAGCAGTGGCACCAGCGGCTGCTGGCCAGCGAACTGTTCGGCCCCATGATTCGCAACTGGGAAGAACGACGCTGTGTCTCCCTGCGCGCCAAATGTGTAGGCATTGGCTCCATGATAGTCGCGGGCAGCGCGTCTATCATCTTCGCCCTGAGCAGCCCCTGGGCCAGGATAGCAACCGCACTGCTGATGCTGACCGGGGCTCTGGTGCTGGGCTCCATTCGCACCTGTGCTTGTGAGACAGACGCTACAAAGCGCGACTCACTACAATAATCTCCGCGTCCTCCCGACTGCGCTCGGCGATGAAACCCAGGCGCTTGCACATACGCAGCATGCGCGAATTCTGTGCCAGCACCTCCCCGACCATGGTGTCGAGACCGCGATCGCGGGCAATCTCCATCAGGCGCTGCATCATTTTCGGGCCTACCCCGCGGCTTTGCCAGGCGTCGGCCACGGTCAAGGCGAACTCACAGGAATTGCCATCCGGATTGATGATGTAGCGGGCCACGCCGACAAACGTGGGCCGTGCATCATCACCGGGAGCAAGGGCCACCAGCGCCATTTCCCGGTCGTAGTCAATCTGGGTGAAGCGGGCGAGCATCTCCGGCGTAAGCTTGTTGAGCCCATGCATAAAGCGGAAGTATTTCGATTGCGCTGAAAGGTTGCTGACGAAGTCCTGCTCCTTGCGTGCGTCTTCCGGGCGAATCGGTCGCACCAGCACTTCCAGCCCATCGGCCAGCGTAATGTGACTCTCCAGGTTGGCCGGATAAGGGTGAATAGCCATATGCCCGTAACGCACTGTACTGCCCACAGGCGCTTTTACAGCAATACGGGCATCTGCTGCCGCTATCGCCTTCTCGTCCACCCACAAGGGAATATGCACGGAGCCGATAGCCGGCAATTCGCAGGCTATCTCGGACAACCGCTGCAGCAACTCCGACAGCTGCACCACGAACGCAGCCGTATCCTCGTCGCCCCTGCCCCACAACCGGGATACATCCGCTCGCGCTATCAGCTCACGACTGAGAAAGTCGTTCAGCGGCGGCAAGGCCACCTCACAATCCGCAGCGAGTTGTTCGATATCGATGCCGGCGACACCCAGGTGTATCACCGGGCCGAATACCGGGTCCCGCGTTATGGCGACCACCATTGCCGGGCCTGGCTGGCTGTCATTCGCGGGCAGCAGAGGAATATTGAAGGCGCGCAGGATGGCTTGCGCTTGCTGCGCATCGAGCCGCTCCCTGCCCTGTGCCAACGCCCGGTCGACAATGCCCTGGGCGAGCCCGACATCCGGGCTGTTGTTTTCAGACAGCGGTTCAGGAACCTGCAACAACGCGATCTGGTTGCGCCGGTAGCTGGCGAGGTACGCAAAGGCATCCACACCGCCCTCAGGCGCAATAAAATGTGGAATACCGGCATCCACAAGCAGCTTCCTGCCCGCGGCAACAAGCCGTTCGCCCATCCACGAGGCCAGAACCGGCTTGCGACTTCCCCTGACGCCGTCAATAACGCCCTGTGCACAGGCTTCGGTATCGGTAAAACCCTGCGGCGTGCACAGCACCAGCAGGCCGTCCACGTTCGGGTCAGCCAGTATGATTGCAGTCGCCGCGCGGTAACGCTCGCCGTCGGCATCACCGAGAATGTCGACCGGATCGCAGTGCGACCAGTGTCCCGGGAGCACGGCAGACAAGGCATCCAGAGTCTGTGGTGAAAGCTCCGCCAGGGGCACACCCTGACTGCCCGCCCAGTCCGCCGCCATCACCCCGGGGCCGCCGCCATTGGTCAGCACAGCCAGCTGCGGCCCCTTGACGCGCGCCCCGGTGGCAAGGATGGTAGCCGCTGCAAGTAACTGGCTGACCATAGTCACCCGCACCGCACCCGCACGGCGGATGGCAGCATCAAAGACCGCGTCGCTGCCCAGCGGCGTGTGAATGTGCGCCAGGGCTGCGCGCTCGCCCGCCGGGTTGCGGCCCGACTTGATCACCACCACCGGCTTGAGGCGCGCGGCTGCGCGCAGTCCGCTGAGGAACAGGCGCGCATTGGTGATGCGCTCCACGTACAGCAGAATACTGTTGGTATGCGGGTCCTGGGCCAGGTAGTCCAGCACGTCACCCATCTTGACTGCCGAGGTCGCTCCCAGGGACGCCACGGCCGAGAAACCAAAGCCACTGCTGTCGGCCCAATCCAGCAGCGAGGAACAGAACGCGCCCGACTGCGTGACCAGGGCCACCTTACCAGGGGCCACCGGACTGCGCGCCGACGAGACGTTCAGCTTGTTCAGGGGCCGCACAATGCCCAGGCACCTGGGCCCCACCAGCGCAATATTGAAGCTGCGCGCGATGTCGACCAATTCGTTCTGCAGCGCCAAACCGTGCGCCTGTGTTTCGCTGAAGCCGCCGGAGAGCACGATCACCGCGGCCACCTTGTGCTCGCCGCAGGCACGCAGCAGCGCCGGCTGTGACGCCGCCCGGGCCGCAATCACCGCCAATTCTACCGGGCGGCCCAGCTCGCTGAGGCTGGAGCAGGTTTTGACTGCGACATCCTCTGCGCACTCCGGCATCACCGCATAGACATCACCTTCAAATCCGCTCTGCCTCAGGTTCTGCAGCACCTGATTGCCGATGCCGCAATAGTCACGGTCGCACATCACCGCGACCGATGCCGGACCAAATATACTTTCCAGGTAGTGTTTTTCCATAACAAGACGCAGTGTGGGGTGCGCGCAGCCCGCGAGAAATGATCCAGCGCAAAGTATACGCACATACCCTCCTCGCCAGTTGCACGCCAGCGGGACAGCGGGCAAGATCAGCAAAAAGGAGCGCAACCGTATGAGCATCGGCTACATCACACACCACCAGTGCCAGTTGCATGAGATGGGGTCATATCACCCCGAGCAACCGGCACGCCTGACGGCGATAAATGATCGCCTGATCGCTACCGGACTGGATATGGTGCTACGCCAGTACGATGCCCTGCCTGCCACCCGGGAGCAACTGCTGCCGGCCCATGACAGCGCCTACATCGACACGGTGATGCGCAAATCGCCAGAGCACGGCCACGTGGCGATGGACGCCGACACCAGTATGAACCCATTCTCCCTGCAGGCTGCCCTGCTGGCCGCCGGTGCGGTGACCCAGGGAGTAGACAAGGTAATGTCCGGCGAACTCAGCCAGGTGTTCTGCGGTGTGCGCCCACCTGGGCACCACGCCGAGCGCGACAAGGCCATGGGGTTCTGCCTGTTCAACAATATAGCGGTGGGCGCTTACCACGCGCTCAATCACCACGGCCTGGAGCGCGTTGCCATTGTCGATTTCGACGTGCATCACGGTAACGGCACCGAGGATATCGTTGCCGGGGACGAACGCATCCTGTTCTGCTCCACCTTCCAGCATCCTTTCTACCCCCACACCGGAGACGACAGCAAGGCTCCCAACATCCACAATGTGCCACTGCCCGCTGGCTGCTCAGGTGCCGACTTTCGCGCGGCGGTGACTGCGCACTGGCTGCCGAGACTGGCTGAATTCAAACCCCAGTTGGTGATGGTATCTGCCGGCTTTGATGCCCACCAGGCAGACCCGATGGCGGACTTCAATCTGGTGGATGACGATTTTGCCTGGGTTACCAGGCGGCTTTGCGAACAGGCGCAGCAAAGCGCGCAGGGGCGCCTCGTTTCCTCCCTTGAGGGCGGCTATGACCTGCACGCGCTGGCGCGCTGCGTGGAGGCCCATCTCAAGGCCATGCTGGGCGACGGCTAGAAACGCGCCAACCTGGGCCGCAGCAGTGCAGGTCCAAGCACGGTGGAAGCGAGAACCACCAGCACCAGCGCGCTGTAGTTCTGCGGCTGAAACACCCCATGAGCGAAAGCAAATGAGGCAAACACCAGCCCCACCTCTCCGCGCGGTATCATGCCAAGACCAATGCCCAGCCGATCAAAGCCCTCGCCTTTTACCAAATACCCCGCAGCGCCCTTGGATACCACCGCCACCGTGGTCAGCACCACAATAGTGAGCAGAATATCCGGGTTGAGCAACACCTCCAGTTGCACCAGCGCGCCGATGCCGACGAAGAAAATACTGATCAGGATATCGCTGATAGGCCGGATCAATTCCTCCAGTGTGTGCTTCTGCAGCGTGTCACCCACGCGGAAATCCACATCGTCCAACAGCAGGCCGGCGACAAACGCACCGATCAGCGGCGCCAGCCCGGCAAACGCCGCCAGCTGGGCGAAACCCAGCGCCAGGCAAAACGCAAAACCGGTCCAGATACTGGCATGCTTGGTGAGCGCCACCATATGCACGATCTCCGGCATCAATCGCTGGCCCACAAACAAGGCACCGGCAAAGAACAGTAGCGCCTTGGCAATGATCAAAAACAGCTCTACGTAGGCAAACTCACCACTGACCACGATGCTGGCGAGCACCGCCAACAGCAGGATGCCCAGCACGTCGTCGATCACGGCGGCGCCCAGGATGACCTCGGCAGAGGGTGATTTGATCACCCCGTGGGACGCCAGCAGCTTGGCGGTGATACCCACTGAGGTGGCAGCGAGGGTGGCGCCCACGAACCACTCCTGTATACCCCCGTCTATCCCCAGCATGACGCAGGCACCCAGGCCCAGCAGCACCGGCAGCAACACACCGGCAAACGCCACCGCCGTGGCATTGCGGCCAACACTGAGCAGGTCTCGCATGTCCGATTCCAGGCCAACAAGAAACAGCAGCAGTACCAGCGCCAGTTCAGATGAGTAGGTCATGAACTGGCTTTCACGCAATAGCGCGGGGAAATTGAAGTCGATGCCCAGCAGGGCGAGGTTACCCAGCAGGATACCGGCAGTGATTTCGCCCACCAGGGAGGGCATACCCAGGTGCTCAAACAGCAAACCGCAGCCGTCCGCCAGCGTGATCATCAGGATTAGGGCCAGCGTGGTGCGGGTGAAGTCCTCGCTGACACCGCTGGCCCAGGCCAGCGAAGGCCAGAGCGCAGCGACCAGCACCAGTAGCAATATGCGTTTTCCGCGTTTCAAGGCGATGCCGTCTCCTTTTGTTATCGCTTACTACGACAGCCACCCCATGCTACCACGGCCTTACTCGCGCGGCAGTCAGGTGAAATAGGCGGGCGAACCTGGAAGGTGAATTGTCACTTGCGGTAAACGTGCACATATGTATACTTTTGCCACCCTACGCTATTCTGGAGCGCAACATGGCCGAGGCCGCAGCGACACTGCCCCCCGTGGCAGAGATATTCAACCCCAACTCAGAAGCCTACATGAAGGACCCGGTGCCCCAGTGCCTGGCCCTCGCCGAGCGCGGTCGCCTGGTGTGGTACGAACCCTGGCAGGCCTGGATCATGACCCGCATGGAAGACATCATGAAATGCTGGAAAGAGGAGCCGCTGTCCTCGGATTTCTACGACTGGGAGTTCGCCCCCCAGCGCCCTCCTGAGGACCAGTGGAGCAATTTCGAGCGCGCCATGATAGGCCACAGCCTGCTGGCGGACCACGACCACCATCGCCTCGTACGCAAGGTGACTGCCCCGGCTTTCTCACGCAATGTGGTCGACAACATCCAGGCCAAGATTGAGCCGGAGGTCAAGAAACTGTTCGACGAACTGGGTGAGCCGGAGACCTTCGATTACATTGAGGAGATCGCCAACCATATTCCGTTCATTTCCATCACCCGCATGGTGGGCATTCCGGAAAAGTACTGGCCGCAGATCAAGCAGGTGATTCTCACCTTCACCGAAACCTGGAACCCGACCATTTCCGACGAGCAGCGCGAGGCCGCCCGCCAGGACTCCAATCGCGCTATCGACATCATCAAGGAGGTCATTGCCGAGCGCCGCCAGTCTCCGGTGCAGGATGACTTCCTCTCCACGCTGCTGCGCATCGAAGCCGAAAACGAGGGCTTTGAGGAAGGCGACATTATTACGCTGATCCTGGCGCTTATTGGCGCAGGAGCCGACACCACGCTGGTTGCGCAGCAATGGTCCGTTTACGCCTTGCTCAAGAACAAGGAGCAAATAGACAAGGCGCTGGCCAGCCCCGAGGCCTTTTCCAATGCGTTCAGTGAAATCAACCGCTGGGGCGTGTCGTCGAAGATGGGCTTTGCCCGCTATGCGCCCCGCGACATGGAGTTCATGGGCGAGCATTTGCGCCGCGGCGTGATGGTGCTGATGATGCCGCACCTGAAAGACTACAACCCCGATTATTACGACAACCCGGAAGTCTTCGACGTTGAGCGCGTATTCAACCCGGATGTCATGTTCGGCTATGGTCCGCGCTACTGTATTGGCGCCGCGCTGGCGAAGCGCCAGTTATACCTGACATTGTGCGAGTTGCACCGGCGCTTTCCCAATGCGGAACTGGCCGAAGAGCCGGAGCGCGACCCGAACGACCATAACGCAGTGGTATTCAAGCGCCTGCTGCTGCGCACCAACTGCCGCTAGCCCGGCCGGATAGCGCGCGAGCTATGTTGCTCCCGCGCTACCCGGCTAGATCCAGATCATCGCTCCCATTTCAAAGCGGTGAGTCTGGGCCGGGTTGTAGGGATACAGGCGCAGCTTGTAGTACTGCAGGCCAGCAAGCTTCGCATCCAGGTCGATGCCAAAGACAATCGCGCCATCCTCTTCACCCAGGGCCGTCAGCTCGGCAGTCTGCTCCACCTGCACTTCGTCGCCAGCGGCCTCCCTTCCCAGCAGGCACTCCAGGCGCACGTCGTCGGCACTCAAGCCGTTGAGCCTGGCTCGCACACGCAGCATGATCTGTTCATCGTGGAACAGGTGGGCAGAGGGCTGGACCTGCAGTTCCATACTCACACCCGGCCACGCCTCACGCACGCGCTGCTTCCATGCGGCCAACTCGCGGGCCAGGGATGCATTATCGGCTTCCAGCTTGCGCCGCTGGTCCCGTGCCGGGGCATAGAAATCACGTACATAGTCGCGCACCATACGCTGCGCATTGAACCGCGGTATGGTGGACTTCATCGAGGCCTTGGACAGTGCAACCCAGGAATGTGAATAGCCCGAGACATTGCGGTGATAGTAAGTGGGTATCACTTCATGTTCGATAATATTCAGCAGATCACCGGCCTCCTCTTCGTAGCGCTCATTGTGCACCAGCTCCTCGCTACGCGGGTTGATACCCCACCCGTTCTCACCGTTGTAACCTTCACCCCACCAGCCATCCAGCACGCTCAGATTCACCGCGCCGTTGAGGCCGGCCTTCTGCCCGGAGGTACCGCTGGCCTCAAGCGGGTACTCGGGCGTATTCAGCCACACGTCCACGCCGGTCACCATCCGGCGTGCCAGCGCCATGTCATAGCCTTCGAGCAGGAAGATCTTGCCGATGAAGTCCGGGTGCATGGAGTAGTCGTGGATCAGCTTGATTAACTGCTGTCCCGGTTGATCGTGCGGATGCGCCTTGCCAGCGAAAATAATAATCGCCGGGCGGTCCGCATCGCCAAGAATCTTCGCCAGGCGCGCGGGGTCTTCAAACAGCATGCCAGCGCGCTTGTAAGTGGCGAAACGACGGGCAAACCCCATGACCAGGGTGTCACCCTCCTCGTCATCAAGGTGACGCGTCATCCGCCGCACCACCGCGTCACTGGTACCATTGCGCTGCTGCTGTGCCTGTACCGCGTCCCTGACGGACTCCAGCAATTGCTGTTTCAGCGCCTTGTGGATGCTCCAGAAATGATAGTCGGGTATGTCTTCCAGTCGTTCCCAGTACTCCTCGTTGAGCAGCTGGTCACGCCAGTCGTCGAGGCGCAGGTCAAACAGGCTGATCCATTCGCGCGCCAGAAACGTTTGCAGATGCACGCCATTGGTGACATAGCGAATCGGGTTTTCCTGGTGAGGAATCTGCGGCCAGATACCCTGTTCCATCTTTGCGGCCACACCGCCGTGAATGCGGCTGACGCCGTTGTGAAAGCGCGTGTGACGCAGGGCCAGGCTGGTCATATTAAAGCCGGGGCCGGAGTTCAGGCCCAGCGCGTACAAATCATCAAACTCCATACCCAGTGCGGCCGCCATGGGCTGCAGGTAGCGGGCCACCATATCGTGCTCGAATATATCGTGGCCGGCGGGTACCGGCGTATGAGTGGTGAAAACGGTGCCTGCAGCCACCACTTCCATGGCGCTGGCAAAGTCCAGTCCCTCGCCCATACGATAGGCACAGCGTTCCAGAAGTTGAAACGCCGCGTGACCCTCATTGATGTGCCACACAGTCGGGCGCAGCTGCAGCTCGCGCAGCGCGCGCACACCACCTACACCCAGCACCAGCTCCTGTTGCAGGCGCATCTCGCGGTCGCCACCATAGAGCTGATTGGTGATCAGGCGATCGGCCTCGCTGTTGCCAGGCACGTTGGTGTCCAGCAGATACAGCTTGATATGGCCAGCCTGGGCAGTCCACACCTGAGTTTTGACCGTGCGCCCGGGGAACTCGATATCGACCGTCAGGTGCTGACCCGACTCGGTCAGGGTGGGCACCACAGGCAGGTCGTGCGGATGCGAGCGCGTATAGGACACCTGCTGGTGACCGTGGCCATCGATAGTCTGGGTAAAATAACCTGCCTGGTAGAGCAACCCGATCGCCACGAAAGGCAGGCCCAGGTCACTGGCCGCCTTGCAGTGGTCTCCCGCGAGGATACCCAGGCCGCCTGAGTAGATAGGGAAGCTCTCGTGAAAGCCGAACTCCAGGCAGAAATAGGCAATCAGGTCTTCTACCGGGTCAAAGACCTCAGCCAGTTCCGGGTGCACCCTGTGCTCACGATAGGAATCATAGGCTGCCATGACCCGTCGATAGTCTTCCATATAGGAGCGGTCAACCGCGGCCGCCTCCAGGTCTTCCTGCGCCACCCGGCGCAGGAAGACCTTGGGGTTGTGGCCGGTGGCATCCCATAGCTCCTTATCCAGTCGATGGTAAAGCGAACGGATGGAGCGATCCCAGCTGTAGACCAGGTCGTTGGCTACCTCACTGAGGCGCCGCAGTTCGGCGGGAATCCGCGGCTGCACTTCCAGGGGAAAACGCGTACCGGGCATACTGACTCCTTATCAGGCATCAAGGCCATAAAGCGATAGGTAATTGCGCGCGCTGCGTTGCCAGGAGAAATCCTGAGCCATCGCGGTGCGCTGCATCTGCAGCCAGGCATCGCGATTCGGCCACAGCTGCAGCGCGCATTGTAATGCGCCCCACAGCGCCTGGGAATCAGGCTCCGTGAAGATAAAGCCGGTGGCAGCTCCAGTCGCCAGGGCGTCGGCGCTGGCATGGGTGACCGTATCTGCCAGGCCACCCACCGCTCTCACCAATGGCAGCGTACCGTAGCGCAGGCTGTACATCTGGTTGAGGCCGCAGGGTTCAAACAACGACGGCATCAGAAACACATCGGCAGCCGCCTCGATGCGGTGCGCCAGGGTCTCATTGTAGGCCAGCTTTACTGCCATGCTGCGGGGATAGCGGCTGGCGAGTTGTTCCAGCGCCTGCTCCAGCTGCGGGTCGCCGGTGCCCAGCACCACCAGGCGAGCGGGCTCCTGCAACAGCTGGTCCAACAGCGGCAGTAACAACTCCAGTCCTTTTTGTTCGGCGAGCCGACCGACAAAACCAAACAGCGGTACGCCCTCCGCGGGGTCCAGGCCCAGCTCCTGCAGCAAAGCCGTTTTGTTCAGCTGCTTGAGGCCCAGGCTGTCGCGGTCAAAGTTCTGCACCAGCAGCGGATCGCTGGCAGGGTCCCATACACTGTCATCAATCCCGTTGAGCACACCGACGAGATGATCCCGGCGATGGCACAACAGTCCCTCAAGGCCCATGCCACCGGGACTGGCGCAAATCTCTTTGGCGTAGGTGGGGCTGACCGTGGTGATCCAGTCTGCATAACTCAGCCCCCCCTTGATAAAACACAGCTGGTCATAGAACTCCATGCTTTGCTCAGACCAGAAATGGGCGGGCAAACCCAGCCGCTGAAATGTGGGTCGGTCGAACATACCCATGTGCGCAAGGTTGTGAATGGTAAATACCGTGCGCGGACGCTGCTCATGCTGATGCACCAGGGCAATGGCGGGACCGGTGTGCCAATCGTTGCAGTGCAGTACGTCCGGCAACCAGGATAGTGGCGTCTCGCCACAGGCTATGGCCGCCGCCAGTCGGGAGAGCAGCAGGAAACGCTCGGCGTTGTCCGCCCAGGGCTGGCCCTGGGCGTCGTGATAGGGGTTACCGGGGCGCACGCTGAACGAGGGGTGGCACAGCAACCAGGTGATCACGCCGCTGTTGGGTAAACGGGTCTCGACAATGCCAAGCTCTTCCCCCGCCAGGGTAACGCGGGCAATTTCTTGCGCGTCCGCCAGTGAATCCAGCACATCTTTATAGCCTGGCAGCAGGATACGCACGTCTACGCCCATCTCGCCCAATACTGCCGGCAGGCTGCCGGCAACGTCCGCGAGACCCCCGGTCTTCACCAGTGGGTACACTTCGCTGGCGACGAACAGCAGGCGACCTCTGTCAGTCATTGCCCGGCTCCAGTTGCAGGACGATGCCAGCCATGGGTGGCAGCGTCAGCGCCAGGGAATAAGGGCGCCCCATCCAGCTGAGCGCCTCACTGACAATGTGCTGGCCATTGCTGACATCACTGCCGTGGTAGAAGTGCGAGTCGGAGTTGAAGACCTCACGGTACACGCCCTCGCTGGGTACACCCACGCGATAATGCTTGCGTACCACCGGGGTAAAGTTGAGCACAACCAACAGGAACCTGCCCTCATCCCGCCGCAGGTAGGCCAGCACCGACTGCGTGGCGTCGTTGCAATCAATCCACTCAAACCCTTGCGAGGAAAAATTGAATCGATGCAGTGGCGAGAATTCGCGATAAAGCCGGTTGAGGTCGCGTACCAGTAGCTGCACACCACCATGCGCCGGCTGTTCCGCCAGGGGCCAGTTCAACTGCTCCTGATGGCGCCATTCAAGCGGATCAGCCAACTCGCAACCCATAAACAAAAGCTTGGCGCCGGGGTAGGTAAACAGGTAGGTGTACAGAAGGCGCAGGTTGGCAAAACGCTGCCAGTCATCACCCGGCATGCGCCCCAGCAGCGAGCGCTTGCCGTGTACCACCTCGTCGTGGGAGAAAGGCAGCATGAAGTTTTCGCTGAAGGCGTACATCAGCCCAAAGGTAAGCTGGTCGTGATGGTACTGACGGTAGATAGGCGGTTGCGCCATGTAATTAAGCGTGTCATGCATCCAGCCCATGTTCCACTTCATCGAGAAGCCCAGGCCACCCACCCAGGTAGGACGGGTAACCTGCGGCCAGGCGGTGGATTCCTCGGCAATGGTCAGCGTGCCCGGGTGCTCACCATGGGTGAGCGTGTTGAGTTCGCGCAGGAATTCGATAGCCTCCAGGTTTTCATTGCCACCGTATTCGTTGGGCGCCCATTCACCCGCTTCGCGGGAGTAATCCAGATACAACATGGACGCTACCGCATCCACGCGCAGACCATCAAGGTGGAACTCTTCCAGCCAGTAATTGGCACTGGCCAGCAGGAAATTGCGCACCTCACGACGGCCGTAATTGAATATCAGCGTACCCCAGTCTGCGTGCTCGCCGCGCTTCGGGTCTTCATGCTCATACAGCGCGGTGCCGTCAAAGCGCGCCAGGCCATGGGCATCGCGGGGGAAATGGGCCGGCACCCAGTCGAGTATCACGCCGATACCGCGGCTGTGCAGGTGGTTAACGAAGAAGCGGAAGTCGTCGGGGGTGCCGAAGCGAGCCGTGGGCGCGAAGTAACCCGTGGGCTGGTAACCCCAGGAGTCGTCAAACGGGTATTCAGTGACCGGCAGCAACTCGGCATGGGTAAACCCCATCGACTCAAGGTAATCCGCCAGTTGCGGCGCGATATCACGATAGTTGAGCAGCTCCCCACCCTCCCCGCGACGCCAGGAAGCCAGCTGCAGCTCATACACGGACACCGGGGCCTGCTGCCAGTCCCATTGCGCACGCTGCTCCAGCCAGCTGCTGTCGGTCCAGGCGAACTCGCTGGGCGCCTGCACCACCGAGGCCGTAGCCGGGCGCATCTCGTAGGCGTTACCGTAGGGGTCAGCCTTCAGGTGCAGGCCGCCGTCTTTTGAGCGAATTTCAAATTTGTAATTGACTCCCGCGGTCAGACCGGGAACAAACAACTCCCAGACGCCGCTGCCTCCGCGCACGCGCATCGGGTGGGCGAGACCATGCCAGGCATTGAAATCCCCTACCACGCTCACCCGGTCCGCATTGGGTGCCCAGGTCGCAAAGCGCACCCCGGCCACACCCTCGTGCTGGCAGCAATGTGCGCCCAGGATGCGGTAAAGATGCTGGTGCCTGCCCTCGGCAAACAGGTGGAGGTCGAGGTCACCGATAAAGGGTTTGAATCGGTAAGGGTCATCAAATTCGTGCCAGTGCCCGGCGCTGTCACAGCTGCGCAGCCGGTATAGTGGCTGTGAGCCAGCGCTTATACTCACCGAGAACAGGTCGGTGTCAGGCAGGCGTTTCATGGGCAACCTTGCACCAGCCTGCACCAGCTCCACTGCGGTCACACCGGGTAGCAATGCCTTGATATGCCAGAACCTGCCACGCCGGTGACAACCCAGCACATCGAAGGGATCGTGATGCGCCCCGGCCAACAGCCGACGCACCCCATCACTGATTGTCTGCTTTGTACTTACCATTCCAATCCGTTTGTACTAATCTGCAAGTAACTCTGCAAGTAACGCGCCCGGGGGCCATAACGCTGTAGCCTTGCCGGCACAGGCTGCTTAAACACTGACTGACCGCAATGCAACAGGATACTAATTGATGCACTTTACGCTAACCAGTGTGCGTCCGGAAACTCCTTGTTTGCTCATCCTGGCGAAGGCGGGTACCCAGTATGCTATCCATTTACACAAATAGCGCTGCAACCCTCTGCCGGAATGACGGAGCGACGAACTCGCGGATGATCACTTACTCCATGACAAACAGATGAAGGCGCCATGAATAACCCGGATTCAGTCAGACACGTCAGCCGAATGACGCGCAACACCCTGGCACTGGTACTGGCCGGGGGTCGCGGCTCACGGCTGCAGCAACTCACCCAGTGGCGGGCGAAACCGGCCGTGCCCTTTGGCGGCAAGTTTCGCATCATCGACTTTCCCTTATCGAACTGCGTTAACTCGGGCATACGCCGGGTTGGCATTCTTACCCAGTACAAGTCGCACAGCCTGAACCAGCATATCCAGCGCGGCTGGGGGTTCATGCGCGGTGAGTTGGGCGAGTTTGTCGAGCTGTTGCCGGCGCAGCAGCGCATGGAAGCATCCTGGTATGCCGGCACCGCGGATGCCATCTATCAGAACATCGACATCATCCGTGCGCACAATCCGGAATACGTGCTGATTCTTGCTGGCGACCACATATACAAGATGGACTACGGTGAAATGCTCGCCACACATGTGGAAAACGGGGCGGATATAACCGTCGGGTGCATTGAAGTGCCGCTGGAACAGGCATCGGCCTTCGGGGTGATGGCGGTGGACGATAATGACCGGGTCGTCGAGTTCGCCGAGAAACCGGAGCACCCGCCCGCCATGCCTGGCCGGCCGGACAAGGCACTGGCTTCCATGGGCATTTACATTTTCAATACCCGGGTACTGATTGACGAGCTGATACGCGATGCCAATACCGAGGGCTCCACCCGCGACTTCGGCCACGACATCATCCCCGGCAACATCCGCGAGCGTAAGGTGTCTGCCTATCCCTTTCGCAACGGCAGCAACGGCGAGGCCGCTTACTGGCGCGACGTGGGCACACTGGACGCTTTCTGGGCCGCCAACCTGGAACTTATCGGCATCAGCCCGGAGTTGAACCTGTATGACAATCGCTGGCCGATCTGGACCTACCAGGATCAGGTGCCACCGGCAAAATTCATCTTCGATGACGAGAACCGTCGTGGCATGGCGGTAGACTCCATGGTCGCCGGGGGCTCCATCATTTCCGGATCAAGCGTGCGCCATTCCATGCTGTTCTCCGATGTCCGCTTGCACTCTTATTCGGAGATCGAGGATTCGGTGATTTTTCCCAACGTGGAGATTGGCCGACACTGCGAGATTCGCAAAGCGGTGATCGACAAACACTGTGAGATACCGCGAGGCACCCAGATCGGTGTCAATCCTGAGGAAGACGCCCGACGCTTCCATGTCTCACCGGGCGGCGTGGTACTGGTGACCCCGGAGATGCTGGGCCAGAGAGTACATCATGCCCTCTAACCAGCCGATGAAGGTCGTACTGTGCTGGCATATGCACCAGCCCGAATACCGCAATGCCAGCACCGGCAGCTTTCAACTGCCCTGGACCTACCTGCACGCCATAAAGGACTACGTGGACATGGCGGCTCACCTGGAGGCCGTGCCGGGGGCGAAAGCGGTGGTGAATTTCGCGCCCATTCTGCTGGAGCAGATTGAGGCCTATATTGCACAGATTCATGCCTTTCTCGCAGGAGAGGGCGCCATCAAGGACCCGCTGCTGGCGGACCTGGTTGAGCCGGCATTGCCAGGGGACAATGAGCTGCGCCTGGAGTTGATGAAGCTGTGCCTGCAGGCCAACCGCGAACACATGATTGAGCGCTTTGAACCCTACCGCCGCCTGGCCGACCTGGCGCAGTACTACCATGATCACCCTGAGTCGCTGATCTACGCATCAAACCAGTTCCTTGCCGACCTGTTGGTGTGGTACCACCTGGCCTGGCTGGCAGAGTCCGCGCGGCGCACGGACCCGCGTATCCAGGCGCTACAGGACAAGGGCGGCAACTACAGCCTGCATGAACGCCGCGACCTGTTGCAGATAATCCTGGAGCTGCTGACTTCCATTGTGCCGCGGTATCGCGCCTTGTCGGACTCAGGCCAGGTTGAACTCATTATGAGTCCCTACGCTCATCCCATCGTTCCGCTACTGCTGGATATGGAGAGCGCGCGTGAAGCCATGCCCGAGGCGCCCCTGCCACTTAACACCCATTATCCCGGCGGCCGCGAGCGCGCCCGCTGGCATCTGCAGCAGGGCAGGGAAACCTTCGAGCGGGTGTTCGGCCTGCGCCCGCAGGGACTGTGGCCCTCGGAGGGCGGGGTCAGCCAGGAGGCACTGGCACTGTTTGCTGAAGAAGGGTTCAGCTGGATAGCCAGCGGCGCCAGCGTGCTCAAGAACAGCCATGACAACCAGCATCACGATTGCAGTCATCGTATCTACCAGTTTGGAGACGCCGATATCAACTGCGTTTTCCGCGACGATGGCTTGTCCGACCTCATCGGTTTCAACTATTCCGACTGGCATTCAGACGATGCAGTAGCCAACCTCATTGGCCATATGGAACACATTGCCGACCTCTGCCCGGACCGCAACGACTGCCTGATAGCCATTATTCTCGACGGCGAAAACGCCTGGGAGTACTACCCGGAGAATGCCTGGTATTTCCTCAGCAATCTCTACCAGGGACTGGTGGACAACCGAAAACTGGAACTGACCACGATCAGTGACTTCCTGCGCGAGTCGCAACCGCAGGCATCCCACGAGAACCGGCTGGTGGCGGGCAGCTGGGTCTACGGCACGTTTTCCACCTGGATAGGCTCGCCGGAGAAAAACCGCGCCTGGGATCTGCTGGTTGAAGCCAAGCGCTGCTTTGATGAGCAGCTTGCGGCAGGCGGCTTGTCGGCACAGCAAGTGCACGATGCCACCAGGCAGCTGGCCATTTGTGAGGGCTCCGACTGGTTCTGGTGGTTCGGTGACTACAACCCCGGGCCCACAGTCAGCCAGTTCGACCAGCTTTACAGAATGCATCTGGCCCACCTTTACTATCTGTTGAACATCGAAGCGCCAGGCTCTCTTTCCGAGGTGATATCCCGCGGTGGTGGCCAGCCCAGTCGTGGTGGAGTGATGCGCTCACAAGACGCGGGCGCTCAATAATGCCCGCATCTCACGCGCGCAGGGCGGGTGTCCTGCTGCACCCCAGCAGCCTCCCCTCGCCAGGCTATATCGGTGACTTCGGGGCTGAGGCCCGCCGCTTCGTCGACAGCCTGGCCGCGGCTGGCCTGTCTATCTGGCAGGTATTGCCACTGGGGCCAACGCACGAAGACGGCTGTCCCTATCAATCCTCCTCGGTGCATGCCGGCAACCCCGACCTTATCTGCCTGGATTGGCTGGTGGATCACGGGATGCTGCAAGCGGATCAGGCCGCGCAGGGAAAGCTCGGCCCGCGGGAGAAACGCCAGGCCCTGGACCTGGCGTCACAGGTATTTTTCGATCAGCTGTTCGGCGCAACCACGTCGCCATTGATCAACGCCTACAGTGACTTCGCCGGCGAAGCGAACTTCTGGCTCGAAGACTACGTGCGTTTCCAGGCCTTTCGTGATGCGGAACAACGCAGGCCCTGGAGCACCTGGGCACCCGGATTGCGTGACTGCGAGCCCGAGGCCTGTGGGCAGCGTGCCATGGAACTGGCGGAGCAGCTCAGCAAGCTGCGCTTCCGCCAGTTCGTGTTTCACTGCCAATGGGTCGAGCTGAGAGCCTACGCCAACGCACGCGGCATACTGTTGTTTGGTGACATGCCTATCTATGTGCACCTGGAGAGCGCTGACGTCTGGGCACACCAGGAGCGCTTTGAACTGGATGAACGAGGCCAGCCGATCACCGTAACCGGCGTACCTCCCGATTACTTCTCTGCCGAGGGCCAGCTGTGGGGCAACCCCCAGTACGACTGGCGCTATATGCTGGACCATGGCTTTGAGTGGTGGCTGAAACGCTTTGCTTCGGCCGCGCGCATGTTCGATATGGTGCGAATCGACCACTTTCGTGCTTTGGAAGCGCGCTGGGAGATCCCCGCTGACGCGGCCACGGCGATGGAGGGCCGCTGGGTGCCCACGCCCGGCCGCGAGTTGCTCACCGCCGTGCGACAGCACTTCCCGGACCTGCGCCTGGTGGCAGAAAACCTGGGTGATATCAGCCCCGAGGTAGAAGCACTGCGGGAAGAATTTGCACTCCCTGGCATGCTCATCCTCCAGTTTGCCTTCGATGGCAACCCCGACAACCCTTATCTGCTGCACAAGCACCAGGAGAACGACGTTGTCTACAGCGGCACGCATGACAATGACACCTCGCTGGGCTGGTTCCTGAGCCTTGACGAGGCAACCCGCCACAGGGTGTGCGACTACTTCAGTTGCACCCCGGGAGACATGCCACGGGCCATGCTGGCGAAAATACTGGCTTCTCGCGCCAATACCGCCATCTTCCCCTGGCAGGATCTGCTCGAGCTGGACGGCGCCCATCGCATGAACACGCCCGGCACAACCGAGGGCAACTGGCAATGGCGCTTCCAGTGGAGCCAGGTCCCGGCAGACCTGACGCAGCGAACGCGGGAACTGCTGGGGCAAACCCAAAGGCTGTGCGAGTAAGGCCGATGGCGCAGATGTTTTCCCCAGCGATTTTGTGGATAATTGCGCCTTTGAATTGACCAGAAGATGCTGATGACGCGCCCCGCTGCCCTCCTCCTGTTATTACTCTCCCTCAACACCAGCGCTGGCGAACTGCTGGTTACCAATACCGAGGGCGTGCCGCTGGCCCAGGCCATGGTGACCCGCACGCCACTTGATGTACCCGCTGCGGACCTCAGCGACGACGGCTATGCGCCTCACGGTGTTACCAATGTCGCAGCCGTCACGGTGACGCGTTTCACTGCTGCCGACGGGGTTGCAGATATCATCGAAGAAGGCAGGTTCAACTACCGTGTTCGTGCCCAGGGTTACCAGGATGCCTGGCTCAGTGAACCCGCGGAGAGCGTGACGTTGCAGCCCATGAACGAGCAGCAGCTGCATGCCAGCTACCCATCCAACGTGTGGTTATCGCAAATGCCCTTTGCTGGCGACGAGGCCCTCAAGCACACTTTTCAGCTCAATTGCGCCTTCTGCCACCAGCAGGCTTCACCTTTCATGCGCAATGAACGCACGGTGGAACAATGGGTCAGTGTCATAGAACGCATGAACAGCTACGGCGCGCGCCTGCCGGGCGATGACATCCAGCAGGTCGCTGAAATCCTGCAACGGGAGTACCGTGACTTGCGAGAGAACCCGCAGCGCGTACCGCAACCCAAACGCTGGGAGCCGCATCTCGCGGGCATTGAAATGACTGAGTGGCCTATTGGCGACGGCTTTTCCCAGATGCACGATTTTCTGTTACACCCCAACGGGATGGTCTACGTAGGCGACAACCTGTTCGACAGGATATACGAGATCGATCCCGAAAGCGGCGAATACACTGTCTATAAAGTGCCGCACTACGAAGACGCAGACGTGGGTGGCATTCTGGGCAATCGTTTCACCGTGTTCCCCAAGATGTATAACTACATGGGCGTGCACTCTTTCGCCTACTCGAAAAAAGATGGCAATATTTTCATCACCCCGTCCATGCAGCAGTCACTGCTGGAGTTCGACGTGGAAACCAAACAATTCACCATTCACGATATGCCCGGCGGCTATTATCCACACACTATCCGCACCGACGATGAAGACCGCGTGTGGTTCACCCTGGCGCTGTCATCACAGGTTGCCATGTTCGACCGCAAGACCAGCACCTTCACTCTTTATGACTTGCCCGCCAGGGGGTTCAGGGAGTGGCTGGTACTGAAAAGCCTGCCCCTGTTGTTCAGTATTGACCCTGAGCACCGCCCTACTCCCAGGCCCGACCGGGAGGCGACCGGACTACCCATGCCCTACGGTATCGATGTGGCACCCGATGGCAGCGTCTGGGTAGCACGGCTGTATGCCAACGATCTTGCCCATATCGACCCTGACAGCGGCGAGATCACCATGATTGACTTTCCCTTCGAAGGTCCGCGCCGCTTGCGCGCGGACGCCAATGGCAATATCTGGATCGTGGCGTTCCAGAACGGCCTGCTGGTCAAATATGACCCGTCCACGAAAGCCTTCACCCAATACGAGCTGCCGGTAGTGAATGAACTGCCCTATGCACTCAACGTAGACCGCGACCGCGGCGTTGTCTGGGTCAACGGTAACCAGTCCGACACCATTCTCAGCTTCGACATAGCGAGCGAAAGCTGGAAGGTTTACCCGATGCCGCGGCAGCGCTTTTTCACCCGCGATATCGAGATCTCCGAAGAGGACGGCGCTGTCTACACCAGCAACTCGCACTTCCCCACCTGGCAGTCAGAGGGAGCCACGCCCACCCTGCTGCGCATTACGCCACTGGCACAGTGAAGCCCATGCGCCCGATCATACTGGCCTGCGCGCTGCTGTTTGGCGCGCAGGCAAGCGCAGACGGCTGGCAATACTATGGTGGAGACCAGGGAGGCAGCCACTACTCTCATGCGGCACAAATCAGTCGCGATAATGTTGCAGACCTTGAGGTCGCCTGGGTACACCGCAGCGGCGACCAGCAGCGCTTGCCGGAACTGATGAACAACACCTCTGCCCAGTCGACCCCGCTGTTACTGCCGGCGGCGGCGGGCGAGTCGCTGGTGTATTGCACACCGTTCAACAGAGTTATCGCCCTGGATCCGGCCAACGGCGCGCTGCGCTGGCAGCACGACCCGCAAATCAAGCTGCAGGGCGAGCGCCCCTTCCGCTGCCGCGGGGTCGCCTACTATGAGGAAACACGTATCCCGGAGGGCACCGCCTGTCGTCACCGGCTTTACAGCAATACGCATGATCGCCGGCTTTTGGCGCTGGATGCCCTTGACGGTCAACCCTGCCGGGGCTTCGGCCAGGACGGCCAGTTGCGTTTGCACGGCAGCACCCAGCCTGCGGATATGATCAGTACCTCGTCGGCACCTGCGGTTGCCGCGGGAATAGTGATTACCGGCTCTACCGTGGTCGATTTCCACTATGCCAGCGCACCGCGCGGCACGGTGCAGGCCTTCGATAGCCTGACCGGAGAGCTGCGCTGGCGTTTCGATCCACTGCAGGGTCATCCCGAGAGTGGCGGCGCCAACGTCTGGGCACCCATGTCGGTAGACGAGGAGCTGGGGCTGGTGTACCTGCCCACCAGCACCCCGTCACCCGACTACTACGGCGTGAATCGCCCCGGTGACAACACCTATGCCAACAGCGTGGTGGCGCTCGAACTCGCCACAGGGGGGGTACGCTGGCATTTCCAGCACGTGCGCCATGACCTGTGGGACTATGACACGCCTGCGCAGCCTATCCTGTTTGACTGGAACAAGAACGGCGACACCATCCCCGCTCTCGCGCAGCCCACCAAGCAGGGCTTTATCTTTGTACTGGACCGACGCAATGGAGAATCACTCTGGGAAATCACCGAACAGCCGGTGCCACCGTCGCAGATTCCCGGGGAAATGGCCGCAAGAACCCAACCCAAACCCATCGCACCACCGCCACTGCTGGATTCTTTCCTCATGCCCTCCCAGGCCTGGGGCCTGACACCCTGGGATCGCGCCGACTGCGCACGCCAGCTCAATGAGTTGGACAACCTGGGACTGTTTACCCCGCTCAGTGAAAAACTGACGCTGATGTTGCCGGGCAGTCTTGGCGGTGCCAACTGGGGTGGCGGTGCAATGCTGGGAGACTCTGGTGTGCTGGTGCTCAACGTCAACACCGCACCCTTCACCGGCAGACTCATACCCGCCACGCGCAGTCCCGACGAACGCGGCCACCGCGACCACCCTACCCACGGCCAACGCATGCGCGTTCCTATGCAGGGTACGCCCTATGACGTGGAAGTCGGCACGCTGGTGTCACCACTGGGCATACCCTGCAGCCCCCCGCCCTGGGGCAAGCTGGTGGCGGTTGACCTGGTGAAGGGCGTGATCCTCTGGGAGAAAGCGCTGGGCTCGGTGCATGAACTGGGCCCGGTCACCGCACCCTTCCACATCAATTGGGGCACACCCAACCTTGGCGGAGGCATCGCTACCGCCGGCGGCCTATTTTTCATCGGCGCGACCATGGACCGCCAGTTCCGGGCGTTTGACGTTGAAACAGGCGAAACCCTGTGGCAGCACACGCTGGCTGTGGACGCCACGGCAACGCCCATGACCTATCTCTACAAAGGCCACCAGTATGTACTCATCAATGCCGGCGGTCATGCCATGTTCGGGCGCGAACACGGCGACTACCTCTACGCCTTTGCCCTGGAGTCACCATGAGGAAAATCCTGCTTATCCTGCTGCTGCTGATCTCGGGCGGCGCTACCTGGCTGGCACTGCAGGACTCGCCAATGAAAGCCATTGAAGGCTTTGCCCTGCAGCACTCGGACAAGCTGCCCCTGGCCTTTTTCGGTGAGCGCCTGTTCGACCAGCACTGCGCGAGCTGTCATGACAACCCGCAGATGCACGCACCGACACGTGAGGCACTGGGCGGCTTTTCCCTGGACTCGGTGATGGTTGCGCTCAGCTTCGGCAAGATGCAACCCATGGCTGCGCATCTCAGCAAGATCGAAAAGGGCCTTATATCGATCTACCTGACGGGTTCGGATACAGGACACTACGACTGGCTTGCCGAGAGCAGCTGTGCCGGGCCAGCCAGTGAGGACCACTATATCTACACCGGCGACTGGGGTCTGGGGCCGGCCAACCAGCGCTTTGCCAGCAATGCGCAAACGCGCATAAACCGTGAAAATGTAGGTTCACTTGAGTTGGCCTGGGTGCTCGCCTTTCCAAAAGTCACCGATATGCGCTCCCAGCCGGCCATTGTTGGCGACACGCTGTATTTTGCCGACAAGACAGGCAGGCTCTATGCCATAGACCGTAAACAGGGCTGCGTGCGTGCACACAGCAAGGTTGCCAGTGGCATTCGCTCGGCTATCACCGTCGCCGAGGACGGGCGCGGCAACGCCCAGTTGCTGTTTGCCGACTCCATGGCCTTCGTTTATGCCATAGATCCCGAGAGCCTGGAAGTCAACTGGAAAGCCGATATGCGCCTGTTTGAAACCTCCACCATTACCGGCTCCGTCAGTTATCACGATGGCAGACTGTTTGTTCCCATCTCTTCCTACGAGGTCGCTGCCGCGGGCAATCCGCAACATGTATGCTGCACATCGCATGGCGGCATTATCGCCCTGGACGCCAGGGACGGTGACCGTTTATGGGAATGGCATGCGACCGAAGAGGCAACTGAACAGGGGGTAGGCCGGGACGGTAAACCCCTCTACGGACCCTCGGGGGTATCCGTGTGGAGCACGCCCACCATCGACGCTGCCCGCAACCGACTCTACGCCGGCACTGGAGAAAACCTGTCCCACCCGGCAACAGACACCTCGGACGCGGTGGTGGCACTGGACCTGGACACCGGGCAGCTGCTCTGGAGCTTTCAGGCCACGGCGAACGATGTGTGGAACGCTGCCTGCCTCAATGACGGCGCCAATTGCCCGGAAAACGCCGGAGGTGACTTCGATATAGGCGCTTCGGTGATTCATGCGACGCTGGACGACGGCGAGGAATTGTTGCTGGTGGGCCAGAAGTCAGGCGACGCCATGGCTCTGGATATGGCCGGGAATCTGCTGTGGAAAAAACGGGTGAGCAATGCCGCAATAGGCCCGGACCTTCACCAGACCACGACTAACGGGGGCATTCACTGGGGCATGGCCCTGGCCGGGGAACGTCTGCTGGTACCAGCGGCCGATCCCGAGCGCCAGCGACCCGGCTACGACCCCAGGCCGGGTATTCATGCGCTGGACGTGCGCAGCGGTGAAACACTGTGGTTCCAGGACGTGGAACGGGGCTGTCACCTCGCCGACGAGGACAAGCCCCTGGTGGGACTACAAAATATGCGCGTGGGCAAGAGTCGCCCGCTGGAGGAGCAGTACCAGTGTTCCTTCTACTATGGCCTGTCCGCCGCTGCCACAGCCACTGAAGACCTGGTCTTCAGCGGGGCCCTGAATGGCATTCTGCGCGCGTACGACCTGACCGACGGCGACATACTCTGGGAGGTTGCAACGGCGCTACCCTTCGACAGTCTCAACGGTGTTGAGGGTCACGGCGGCGCCATCGACGTGGACGGCCAGGTGCTGGCAGGTGATTGGCTGTACGTGCAGTCAGGCTATTCCATGTTCGGGCAATTGCCCGGCAATGTGTTGTTGGCCTTTCGCCTCAAGCAATGATGTTGCATCGTTGGCTCACTGAACGTGTAGCCCTTGTCCGTCACTGGCGCGGATGGGTGCAGTAGACCGGACTGAACACTATGGAACAATTTTCAGCTATTCATGATCGCGCTTGCGAGCGCAAGGGTGGCGAGGCCGCCATCACCGAGCTGCTGCCCGTTGTTCGCAGCAAGCGTGCACTGGCGGCAAGCAAAGATGACCGCTGGTTGGCAGAGATGACCCGCTGCACTTTCCAGGCCGGCTTTGTATGGCGCGTAATCGATCGCAAGTGGGAGGACTTTGAGGACGTGTTCTTCGGCTTTCCACCGGAAAAAATACTGTTGCTAAGCCCGGATCAGATCGATCGCATAGCGCAGAACCCACGCATTGTGCGCAACCGGCAGAAAGTCCTTTGTGTGCAACAGAACGCCCAGTACATCTGCGATGTCGCCAAAGAACACGGCAGCTTTGGGAAGTTTGTCAGTCGCTGGCCAGGGGACGATCACATCGGTCTGTTTCAGCACATGAAAAAGCATGGCAGTCGCCTGGGAGGAATGACCGGGCAACGCGTACTGCGCAACATGGGCAAGGACACGTTTATCCTCACCGGTGATGTCGTCAAGTGCCTGCGGCGCGCTGGCCTGGAGATAGCCGACACGCCCACCAGCCAGCGGGAACTGAAGCTGGTGCAGAGCGTCTTCAATCAATGGCACGAGCAATCGGGCCTGCCTTACAGCCACATCAGCCGTATCTGCGCCTGTTCGGTTTAGCATCCTGTACAGCACGGCTGCGCTGAAATCCAGCGCCGGGGAGTGCTGGTGCCGGGAATACCGGGCTGCCTCACAAAATTGACACAGATCAAGCTCAAGCCTCGCGCACTCGCGGTTTAGCCGAAATGAGGTATGAGTGCGTTGTCGGGCAGTTGCATAGTGACTGCCATCGACACAGCCATAACGAGGAATAGCCGATGAACGCTCCCCAGAAAACACAGGCAGAACAGCTGTACCAGACAGCACGTGACATGGTGCCGGTACTGCGCAGCCGCGAGAAAGAGACAGCGGCACTTGGCCAGTTGCCCGAGGCCACCCTCGCTGCCATGCAGGAGGCCGGGTTTTTCCGCATTATGCAGCCAGCACGCTACGGCGGTTTCGAAATGGATCCTGAGGTGTTCTTCAAGGTGCAGATGATACTGGCGGAAGGCTGCATGTCGACGGCATGGGTGCTGGGCGTGGTGGCTATTCACAACTGGCAGCTGGCCCTGTTTGACGACCGGGCGCAACAGGACGTGTGGGGGGAAGACGACTCCACCCTGATTTCCTCATCCTATATGCCGGTAGGTAAGGTTGAGCACGTGGAGGGGGGCTACAAACTATCCGGGCACTGGGGTTTCTCCTCTGGCTCAAAGCACTGCGACTGGGCCTTCCTGGGCGCTATGGTGCCGCCGAAAAACCCGGGCGAAGCGCCGGACTACCGCACCTTCCTGATACCGCGCAGCGACTACGAGATCGTGGAGAACTGGAATGTGTCGGGCCTGGAAGGCACAGGCAGCCACGACATCACGGTCAAGGACGCATTCGTACCGGAATACCGCACGCATCGCTCTATACACGGCTTTGAATGTAACAGCCCGGGCAATGCAGTAAACGATCACTACATATTCCGCCTGCCGTTTGGCCAGATTTTTGTGCGCGCCGTGTCCTCTTCCAGCATCGGCTGCCTGAAAGGGGTGATTGACAGCTACGTTCAGGTTAACAAGGAGCGCGTGGGGCTTAATGACGGCAACAAAGTGGCACAGGACCCCGATGCACGCATGGCCCTTGCTGAATGCATCACCGCTGTCGACGAATGCCAGACTATCATGTTCCGCAACTTCGACAGGATGGTAGAGGCCGCCCGCGACGGCATCCAGCTGGACATAGAGGAGCGCATAAAAATGCGCTTTGATGCCGCCCTGGTGTCGCGCAAGTGCACAGATGCCATCAACCTGATGTTCAACGCCTGCGGCGCACAGGGCATCTTCCGTGACCACCCTCTGAACCGGGCCTGGCTGGATATCAACTCCGGGCGCCAGCACGTGGCCAACAACCCCTTCAAGTTCGGCCGTAACGTGGGTGCCGTGATGATGGGCGCAGACAACGAAGACTTCTTCCTGTAGGCATAGGCAGAGGCGGTTCCCTAACTTGAACCGTCTCTGTTGATCCAGATCAACATGCGCAACAGCTGTCCTTTTTTGTCCATAGCGGTGGCAGCGCGAAGAGGCGCAAACTCTTGCTGACAGATAACGCAGAGACCGGAGAGCAGAACCATGACCGTTGCAGCTAAAACAACCCAGGCAAAACGCGAGCCTTACCAGATACGGGCCGATGAGCGCGAGGAACGTTACGCGCGCGGCTGGTATGTGGTGGGCGCTACCAATAGCATTAACCTGAAACCGCGCGCGCTGAATGTTTTCGGCACCAAGTTGGTGGCCTATCGCGGCAAGGAAGATGGCGAGGTGCGTATTCTCGACGCTTACTGCCCACACATGGGCGGCGACCTGTGCGGTGGTGAAGTGAAAGGCAACTCTGTCATCTGCCCGTTCCACTTGTGGAGCTGGGGCGCGGACGGCGTCTGTGATGACATCCCCTACGCCAACAAGATTCCCGACAAGGCGGTAATCAAATCCTGGCCGGTGCTGGAAAAGAACGGCCTGGTGTTCATCTGGCAGGATCCGGAAGGCAACCCGCCTATCCCCGAACAGGAACCTGCGAGAATGGATGACTGGTACTCGGAAGCCTGGACAGACTGGGAAATGGAGGCCATTCCTATCGAGTCACTGGGCCGGGAACTGGTAGACAATATGGCGGACATGGCCCATTTCGGGCCCATCCACTACTCCAGCGTAAAGTCTTTCAGGAACACCATGGAGGGCCATGAATTTGTGCAATACATGGTCGGTGGACACGACATACTCACTGAGGGCGAGGAAGGCCTGATCACCTCTGTGGCTCGCTACGAGGGCCCGGCCTACATGACCACCACCATGACCGGCCTGATGGACGGTCATCCGATGAAAGTACACCTGCTGGTGAGCCATATCCCCACCGATATGAACCAGTTCACCATCAACTTCGGGGTAATGATGCAGAAGGACCCGAAGGCATCCAAGGCGCAGAACAATGCCATGGTGCAGGAGTACATGGAAAAAAACATCGAGTCCTTCCACCAGGATGTGGCGGTGTGGAACAACAAGTGCATTATCGACAACCCGCTACTGTGCGACGGCGATGGCCCGATTAACCTGGTGCGTAAGTGGTACAGCCAGTTTATGACCAATGTGGACGAGATTCAGGACAACCAGGTGAAAGCGCGGGAACATGTGACGCTGGATGGCCCAACAGTAGAAGAGGTGCTTGCCAGGCAGGGTTTCTGAGCCGCTTCCAGCCCTCCCGGTAATTGTGACCCCGGTCACAATTACCGGAAATTCACCCCGCTTTTCCTAAAAATCTCCACTTTTTTGGGGCAAGCTGCCCGCTTCTGGTGCACACTTCCTGAAAGCTACACTCGCAAGGAGTCCACCATGGGCGAAAAAGCGGTCTTTGAATCCCGTGACCTCTCCGCGCCTTTCCAGCGGAAGAGCGCAGATGGAGATAAAACCTACCTCGGCGTCGAACGCCGCCGGGCTGACCGTCGGTCCGGTCATGATCGCCGTGAATCTGTGCGCTTCGAAAACGGCGTATCATCGGAGCGGCGCGAAAACCCAGGGCGTCGCGAGGACGACAACACCCTCAGGTTCTGGTAGTACGGCGCGTACGCCCCGCTACCCCCCTTGCCTGCGCAGGACGTGGGCAAAATAGAGGCTGGCCGACAACAACACCACTGCGCCGCCCTGGTGACTCGCCGCCAGCCATACCGGCACATGCAACAGTAACGTGCTGATACCCAACACGGCCTGCATCCACAACGCTGCCAGCATCAACAGGGTAGCGACCTTCCCTCTAACGCTCAGCCCCGCCCGCCAGGCCAGCAACGCATACACATGCATGATCGCGAACAGCAGATAGGCAAAGATGCGGTGATTGAACTGTATTGTGGTGATGTCCTCGAATGCCGATAACCAGGCCGGGGACAGACTGTATAAACCGGGAGGAATAAAGGTGGTGCCCATTAACGGCCAGGTACTGTAGGCGAAGCCCGCGCGTGTGCCCGCCACCAGGCCACCACTGAGGATCATCAGGTAGACCAGCCCCACCAGCCACAGCGAACGGCCCGGCCCGACCGGAGACACTCTGGCGCGGGTAAAAAGCAGCTCAAACGCCAACCACAACATGTAGGCATAAATAGCGAAAGCCAGGCCCAGGTGAGCGGTGAGCCGGTACTGACTGACTCGCGGGTTATCAACCAGGCCGCTCTTGACCATGTACCAGCCCAGCAGCCCCTGCAGCCCACCCATGAGGAACAGTATCCACAGTTTTGGCATCATGCCTGCACGCACCCTGCCGCGCATCGCGAAGTACACCATGGGCAGGAAGTACAGCAGCCCAATCACGCGCCCCAGCACCCGGTGCAGGTACTCATACATGAAGATGGATTTAAAGCCATCCAGGCTCATGCCGCGATTGACCTGCTGGTACTCGGGGTACTGGCGGTACTTCTCGAACGTCGCCAGCCAGGCCTCCTCGGACAGCGGTGGAATCACCCCCATCAAGGGCTTCCATTCCACCATGGACAGGCCCGATCCCGTCAGCCTGGTAACACCGCCCAGCACTATCATGCCGAAAATAACAGCGGCACACAGCAGCAGCCAGGTCGCTACCTGACGGTCATACTGAAGTTGCCGTTGACCGCTTAAACTCAACATCGCGCTTACCCACTAAACCCGCTCGAACAGGGCCGCAATCCCCTGACCACCGCCAATGCACATGGTGGACACGGCGTAACGGCCGCCAGTGCGCTCCAGTTCATACAGCGCTTTTACAGTGATCAATGCGCCAGTGGCGCCGATGGGATGCCCCAGGGAAATGCCCGAGCCATTGGGGTTTACCCTGGCCGGGTCCAGGCCGAGTTCCTTGACCACTGACAAAGCCTGTGCCGCAAACGCTTCGTTACATTCCCATACGTCAATGTCATCCTGGGCGACGCCGGTCTTTGCCAGCAACTGACGTACGGCCGGTGCCGGGCCGATGCCCATGATAGCCGGATCCACCCCCGCCACGGCATAGCCCAGCATGCGCGCCATGGGCTTGAGCCCCTTCGCCTCGGCCACACTCTTCTCCATCAGCACCAACGCGGAGGCGGCATCGTTAATACCCGATGCGTTGGCCGCGGTAACGCTGCCGTCTTTCTTGAAGGCGGGGCGCAGGCCGGCCAGGGATTGCGCTGTAGTGCCGGCGCGCACATGCTCGTCGGTGTCGAATACGGTTACGCCTTTGCGTGTCTTGATCTCGATGGGCAGGATCTGCTCGTTAAAACGCCCCTCTTCCTGGGCCTGCTGGGCACGGCGGTGACTCTCCGCGGCGAAGGCGTCCTGCTCATCACGGCTGACGCTGTACTTGTCGGCCAGGTTCTCGGCGGTAACGCCCATATGGTAATCATTCACCGGGCAGGTCAGGGCACCCATCATGGCATCCACCATCGCGCCATCACCCATGCGCGCACCAAAGCGGGCATCAGGCAGCCAGTACGGTACGCGACTCATGGATTCGGCTCCGCCGGCCACGGCGGCGTCACAATCGCCGAGCAGGATCATCTGGGCAGCCGAAATAACCGCCTGCAGGCCTGATCCGCAGAGACGGTTGACGGTCAGCGCAGGGGTTTCATTGGGCAAGCCGCCCTTGAGCGCCGCCACACGCGACATGTACATATCGCGGCGGTCGGAATGGGTGACATTGCCAAATACACAGTGGCCGATATCAGCAGCGTCCACACCTGCACGCTTGACCGCCTCGGCAACAACCTGGCCTGCCAATTCAGTCGCCTGCACATCTTTGAGGCTGCCACCAAAATCGGCGATCGCCGTACGCACGCCACTCAGAACCACTACTTCACGATTACTCATTCATCTCTCCGGAAACTATCGTATCTGTCTCAAATTCGGGCGGCGACACTGTACCAGATCGTCCGCCTGTTTACAGGCCTGCTCACGACTGCAACGCCGGCAGGTCGCGGTACAGATCCAGGGCCTCGGGGTTGGCCAACGCGTCGGTATTCTTCACCGCTCGCCCGTGTACGACGTTTCTCACCGCCAGTTCGACGATCTTGCCACTGATAGTACGCGGGATATCCGCCACCTGGACTATCACTGCGGGTACATGCCGCGGCGTCGTATTCTCGCGAATCACCTGCCTGATCCTGTTCTGCAATGCGTCGTCAAGCGCCAGCCCCTCGCGCAGCACCACAAACAGCACTACGCGCACGTCATCCGCCCAGGCCTGGCCAATAACAACGCTCTCCAGCACCTCCTGCACCCGTTCTACCTGGCGGTAGATTTCGGCAGTACCAATGCGTACACCGCCCGGGTTGAGTACGGCATCCGAGCGGCCGTGAATGATAAAGCCGCCGTTGGCGGTAATTTCACCGTAGTCTCCGTGCGCCCAGACGTTGGGATAGGTGTCGAAGTAGGCCGCATGGTATTTGCTGCTGTCTGGGTCATTCCAGAAGCCCACCGGAGCACAGGGAAATGGACGCGTACAGACCAGCTCACCTTTCTCGCCTGTTACCGGCAGGCCCTCGTCGTTCCAAATCTCAACCGCCATCCCCAGGCCTGCCGCCTGGATTTCACCGACATGGACGGGCAACACCGGACAGCCGCCGACAAAGCAGGACAGGATATCGGTGCCACCAGAAATACTCGACAGGCACACATCAGACTTGAAGTCGCGGTAAACGTACTCAAAGCTCTCGTGCGACAGCGGCGAACCGGTGCTGAGTATCGTTTTCAGGCTGGCAAGTGTGTGACTTTGTGCTGGTTTGTGGCCGGATTTCTCCAGAGCGGCAATGAACCTGGCGCTGGTGCCAAACACAGAAATCCGTTCGCGGTCGATTGCGTCCAGCAGCAGGCTGCCATCACGGGCGAAGGGTGAGCCATCGTAAAGCACCAGCGTGGCTCCAGTGGCCAGCCCCGATACCAGCCAGTTCCACATCATCCAGCCACAGGTCGTGAAGTAAAACAACACGTCCTCTCGGCTCAGGTCGGCGTGCATCTGATGCTCCTTGAGGTGCTGCAACAAAGACCCTCCCGCGCCGTGCACAATGCATTTGGGCACCCCGGTTGTCCCCGAGGAATACATGATGAAAAGCGGGTGATCGAAGGGCAGGCGCTGAAACTCCACTTCAGTCGCGGCCGCATCCAGGTAATCGGGGAACAGCACCGCATCATCGATGCCAGCGATGTCCGCAGCCCGGTCAAGAAGGGGTACGACGACGACTCTTTCAATACTCTTTATCTGCTCGCGGATAGCTGCAACGCGAGCCAGCGAGTCGCAGCGCTTGCCGTTGTAATGGTAACCATCAGCCGCAAACAGCACCTTGGGTTCTATCTGGCCAAAGCGGTCCATCACACCGTTGATGCCAAAGTCTGGTGAGCAGGACGACCACAAGGCACCAAGACTGGTCGCGGCCAACATCGCCACCACGGTTTCTTCAATGTTGGGCAGGAAGCCTGCGACGCGGTCTCCTGCGACCACACCATCAGCGCGCAGCGCCGCCGCCAGCTGGGCGACCCTGGCATAGAGCGCGGCATAGCTCAATTCGCGCCGCTCGCCATTTTCCAGTAGCGAAACCAGCGCTGTGCGGTCATCGCGATAACGCAGCAGGTTCTCGGCATAATTGAGTCGCACCTGCGGGAACCAGCGGGCGCCTGGAAAAAGATCCGCGTTCTCCAGGGCGGGAAGCACATCACCTTCCCAGGTGACGCCGCAGTACTCGGCCAACTCTCGCCAAAATACCCCGGGCTCGGCCACGGACCAGGCATGCAGTGCAGCGTAGTCCTTGCCTACAGGCATTCCCCGTTCCCGCAGCTGACGCTGGAAGCGTGTCATCTGTGCCTGCTCGATGCGTTGCGCGGAAGGGGTCCATAAAGGCTGGCTCATTGGTTTGTCCTCGTTTAACGACTTGCATACTATGAGCAGGAGCCATATATTTATCAAATTGATTAATTATATGTTTATATAATATTAATTTATGAATGTAACCCTGCGCCAGCTGCGCGCCTTTGTGACCCTGGCACGCAGCCGCTCGTTTGCCGAGGCCAGCGAATTGCTGCACCTGTCGCAGCCGGCGCTGAGTGTCGCCATCAAGAACATGGAGCAGGAAGCCGGGGGCAGCCTCTTCGACCGCTCCACGCGCTCCTTGCAACTCAGCCCGGAGGGCCGGCAGTTCCTGCCCGTTGCGCGTCGCCTGCTCGCTGACTGGGAGCAGGCCTTCGATGATCTCGGCCGCGCCTTCAGCCTGCAGCAGGGAAAGGTGAGCGTGGCGGTGATGCCAGCGTTTGCCGTCAACCAGTTTCCAGAGGCGCTGGCGAGCTTCCAACGTGACCATCCGGGGATCAATATCACCGTGGAAGACATCGTCATGGAAGGGGTAATAGACGCCGTGCGTGAGGGCCAGGTCGACCTTGGGGTTACCTTTGAGCCTGAGCAGCTCGACGGCGTGGACTTCCTTCCCTTGTTCAGGGACCGCTGGATTGCACTGGTTCACCGCGACTCCGTCCTGGCGAAGCAGACGCAAGTGTCCTGGGCCGCGCTGGCGCAGCAGCCATTCATCGCCATGAATAGAGGCTCCTGGTCGCGCGCTTCCACCGACCTCGCCATGGCCGGCGCCAGGGTAACTCCGGCGCGCCTGCTGGAAGCCAACCAGATGGCCACCATTGGCCGCATGGTCTCCGTGGGCCTGGGCGTTGCCGCGGTGCCGGAGCTGTGCAGGGGACAGATGGAGAGCATGGGTGTGCTCTGCAAACCTATCAGCAAGCCCGGCATTGAACGCCGCGTCGGTATATTTACCCGGCGGCGTCACGCACCGTCGCAGCCTGCGCGCGCGCTGATCAACTGCCTGCGATTGCATTTCACCAGCGCCAGCGAGGGTAGCTGGCAGTAGTGCGCCCTACTGACGTAGAATTCGCACCCCGATCAAAGAAGTCCCCTCATGCCCCTGCTCAAACTCGACAAAGCCAGCCTGCACTTCGGCACCCACGTCATTCTTGACGAGGTGAATCTCACTATTTCCCGCGGCGACAAACTGGGCCTGCTGGGACGCAATGGCACAGGTAAAACCACACTGCTCAAGGTGATGGCCGGCGAAGCGGCACTGGATTCCGGAGAGCGCTGGCTGCGTCCGGGCACGCGCATGGCCAGGCTGGAACAAACGCTTCCGGATGCCGACGCACTCACCGTCTATGATGTGGTTGCCGGAGGACTGGAAGAGGCAGGTAAGCTGCTCGCTGAATATCACCAGCTGATACAGGGCGAGGACATGGACGCATTGGCCCGGGTACAGCAACAACTTGAGGCGGTGGATGGCTGGAATCTGCAACAGCGTGTAGACACCACTCTCACCCAACTGCAGCTGCCAGCTGACGCAACCATGGGTGAGTTATCCGGTGGCTGGCGCCGCCGCGTTGCCCTGGCGCGTGCGCTGGTAAGCGAACCGGACATTCTCCTGCTGGACGAACCTACCAACCACCTCGATATTCCCGCCATCAGTTGGCTGGAAGAGCAGCTGCGCAACTTTCGCGGCTGCCTGATCCTCATCACTCACGACCGCCGCTTCCTGCAGAACGTGGTCAACTGTATAGGTGAGTTGGACCGCGGCCACCTCAGCGTATGGCGGGGCGATTACCAGGGCTTTTTGCGCCACCGCGAACAGGAACTGGAAGCTGAGGCAAGGGCCAACGAGCTGTTTGACAAAAAGCTCGCCCAGGAAGAGGTATGGATTCGCCAGGGGATCAAGGCCCGACGCACCCGCAACGAAGGCAGAGTGCGTGCACTCAAGGCGATGCGCAGCGAGCGCAGTGAACGGCGCGAACGCCAGGGCCGCGCTGACTTCGGCGTAGAGGAAGCCTCACGCTCGGGCAAGATCGTGGCGGAGCTGGAGCACGTCAGTCACGCCTTTGGCGACAAGCAGGTGATAAAGGACTTCAGCACCATCGTGCAGCGCGGCGATCGTATAGGCATTGTCGGCCCCAACGGCGCTGGTAAATCCACCCTGGTGAAGATTCTGTTGGGACAACTGACGCCAGACAGCGGCAGCGTCAAACTGGGCAGCAAGCTGGAGATTGCCTATTCGGACCAGCTGCGCGGCCACCTGGACCCGGAGAAGGACCTGATAGACAACGTCTGTGGCGGCCGTGACTTCATTGAAATAAACGGCAAGAACCGTCACGCCATCTCGTACCTGGGTGACTTTCTGTTTTCCCCGCAGCGGGTGCGCACGCCGGTGAAAGCCCTGTCCGGCGGCGAACAGAACCGTGCGGTACTGGCACGCCTGTTCAGCAAACCGGCCAATCTGCTGGTACTGGACGAACCCACCAACGACCTCGATATCGAAACGCTGGAGTTGCTGGAGGAAATTCTGCTCAACTTTGAGGGCACGGTGTTGCTGGTGAGCCACGACCGGGAGTTTATGGACAATGTCGTCACCAGCCTGTTGATTCTGGAGGGCAATGGCCGGGTGGAGGAGCAAGCCGGTGGCTACCGCGACTGGGAGGCACGCGGTGGCAAGCTGGCTGATTCTGCTACCGCGAAAAGTGCGGTGGCTGAGCCCGCTGTAACCCCGGCAGCGGCGGCTGCGCCGAAAGCGGAAGCGCCGGCGAAACAGCGCAAGCTGTCTTACAAGGATCAGCGTGAGCTGGACGCCTTACCGGGCAGGATCGATGCTCTGGAAGCACGGCAGGGCGAACTGGAAAATCAGGTCGCCACGCCGACGTTCTACCAGGGGGACCATACTGAGGTGGAGAAAGTTCTCGCTGAGCTGACACAGGTGCAGGAAGACCTGGAGAGTGCGTTTGAGAGATGGTCGGAGCTGGAAGGCTAAAACCAGGGTATGTCCGATGCAGGCGCAGCGAGTTACAGGGTCTGGCTCAAAAAAACGCAAAGGCGCGCCATCCCTGGCTGCTTGGGCTACGCCGTCCCTGGCTTCGCACATTTTTTGAGCCAGACCCTGTAACCCACTGCTCCCACCGTTCGCCACACTACCAATTGGCCGGGTTTGCAACAGGTATCGACATTTACTAACAGATCCAGGCTCAATGCCGCTTTCACAGGGCGAAAATAGTCAGGCCACCGCTTTAAGCGCAGCCGTGTTTTCGGGGGATTTCCGCGAGGACTGTCTGAGGCGCTTAAAGGTTGCGCCAAGCAACCTTTGCCGAGTTCCGCAGCGGCCCGAAAACACGGCGTAGCGAGTGGCCATTTTCGCCCTGTGAAAGCGGCATTGAGCCGAGCAGCAAGAAAGAAACCCGCGCCTGCCCGACAAAAAACTCAAAAACTACAGCACCGCAGCCACCGACTCCGCCAGGTAATCGATGTTCCCCGCGTTCACCCCCGCCACATTAATGCGCGAGGAATCCAGCATATACACCGCGTAGTCATCACGCAGTTTGATCGCCTGTTGAGCGGACAAGCCGAGGAAGGAGAACATGCCCTTTTCGTTCTCGATGAAAGCGAAATCGGCGCCGCTGGCCGCTTCCAGCTTTGCCCGCAAGTCACTGCGCAGGCCATTGATGCGAGCACACATGTCCACCAGTTCCGCACGCCAGGCCGCATCAAGATTCGCGTCCGCGAGAATCCTGCCGGCAATCAATGCGCCGTGAGCCGGCGGCATGGAATAAATTCTGCGCGCCGCCACCAGCGCCTGGCTGACCAGCGCCTGGGCATTGTCACCATTGCGGCAGACAAACATCGCAGCGCCGGTGCGCTCACGATAGAGGCCCATATTCTTGGAACAAGAGGCGGCGACAATCAGTTCCGGTAGGCGTTCAGCGAGGAGGCGCAGTCCGGCGGCGTCTTCATCGAGGCCGTCGCCAAGACCCTGATAGGCAATATCGATAAACGGGAGAAAGCCCTGTGCCTCGGCCATATCGGCAATCACCGCCCACTGACTCAGGGTAAGGTCCGCGCCACAGGGGTTGTGGCAGCAGCCGTGCAAGAGCACGACGTCCCCCTCACCGGCGCGCTTGAGATCTTCCACCATGCCCTCAAAGTTCACTCCGTGGCTGGCAGGGTCATAATAGCGATAGTTCGAGAACTGCAGGCCTACGCTCCCTAACAGGGGCAGATGGACCGGCCAGGTGGGGTCACTTACCCAAACTGTTGCCCCGGGCCTTGCCGCATGAATAATTTCCGCACCAATGCGCAAGGCCCCGCAGCCTCCGGGCGCCTGTACACTGCTCACTCTGCCGTCACGCAGCGCAGCGTGTCCCGCGCCCAGCAGCAATTGCTGCATACCAGTATTGAACGCTTCAACGCCTGCAGCAGGCAGATATGCCTTGGTGGTTTCCTCGCGTGCCAGTGCCTCCTGCGCCTCGGTCACGGCCCGAAACACCGGGCAAACACCGGCCTCATCCATATAAATCCCTACGGTGAGATCCACCTTGTTGGCGCGGGTATCGGCGCGCGCGATGGCTGCCAAACCCAGGATGGGGTCGGCGGGAAGGCGTTGCAGTTGGTCGAGCATGGCAGGAGAGTCCTTGCAATCTGGTTTATTCAGGCAATACGCCAGAGCATTGCCGACAGTGGTGCGCATAGTATAGCGCACGCGGATAGTACAACGGTCGCAGCCAGACTCCTGGAGGCAGCAGCCCCTGGTAGGTCATTTTTCACACAATTGGCGCGCAATTTTTACGCCTCATCGCGGTCATAAGTTCATACACTGTTAATGTGAGGTGAGTTACCAATGCAGGAACCGACAATGATGAAACGAATGGATGCAGGCAAAGTAAGCCTGGTGGAGTTTCTCTCCAGCATCAAATTTCGTGGCCGCAATGCATCAATCCGCAGAGAGGGCAGTGGTGAGCGCTTTGCCCGTCTCGATCAGCGTGCGCCCGTGAGCCAGCCCTTCGGCAAGGATGAGTCATTCCACGTCCGCAGTGCCAACTAGACTGCCCATGCCGGGCTAATCTACCACCCTGGCGAGCCGTGAGATGTACTCACTGCTGCACAGCGCCCAGCGCCGCTCCGGCGCGACCAGGTGATTGCCGATCACGGCGAACACCACCGGATTGAATGGAAAACCCACGTGACTGGCTGACACCGCCATATTGGTGACGTAGCGGGCATCGCCTGCGCAGCGCGCTATTCCCTTCCCGACAATGCCATCGGACTCGCTAAACAGCGTCAGCACAGGCACGCGCAATGGACCGCCACTATAGGTGTAGTCCACCCACTGCCGCAGTGACTCTTCTGACTCATCGCCGGAGCGTTCATTCATGCGTGCCATGACACTGTACAGCGCGGTACCACGAGGGTCGCCAAAGGGCGTGCCCAGGGTGATGACCTGACGTATCCACTGCGGGTAACGATGGGCCAGTGCCACGGAATAAAGCCCACCCAGGCTCCAGCCTATCAATGTGACCTTGCCACCCGAACTGAGGTATTCCTGCTCTACACGCGCGGCAATCCTGTCTTCCAGCCTGGCCCGGTGACGCATGAAGGCCTGCATGCTGTCCGCTCGCGCCTCGCTGGCATTGCGACCCAGGCCCCAGGGCACGGCGTGATAACCCAGGTCGCATAAAAAGCTGCGCAGCATGGCAGTGGAGCCATCGGCCCCCATGAAGCCCGGAATCGTCATAATGGTATGACCATCACCTCGCGGCAGGGTGCGAAAAAGACGTTTACAGAGCAGGCTAGTGCCGGCTTCGAAGGCAACTCGCCCCAGCTCACCTATGCTGTGGCGCAGCCGAGGCGGCCTTACATCGGCAACATAGTGGCTCCTGGCTGTGCTCATTGGCGCTTCCTCAAACTCGCAATCCCGCACCTATTGTGCGGGGTCCCGGGCCGGGATAACAGCCAGCAACTGCGCGGGCGGTTCAAGATTTCATGCTAGAATCCTGCCTGTGGCGACGACCAGCCCCGCTTCAGATATCCACATGAGTTTGTCCGCAATGAGCGATAGCCGAGACACCATATACGCCGACCCGCTGCGGGAAGCCGGCTTGTTCACTTTTGACGACAACGTCGCCAGAGTCTTTCCCGACATGATCAAACGGTCGGTGCCGGGATATACCACTATCGTTGCCATGACCGGCTTGCTGGCCCAGCGCTATGCCACTGCGGGTAGCCGCCTGTATGACCTGGGCTGTTCATTGGGCGCGTCGACGCTCGCCATGCGCCAGAATCTGCGCGAGCGCGACTGCGTTCTTGTGGCTGTGGATAACTCTGCACCAATGCTCGAACGCTGCCGCAATATCATCGACACCGACACGCATGAGACACCGGTTGAGCTGGTCTGTGCGGACCTGGAGGACGTCGCAATCGAGAACGCGTCAGTGGTGGTTCTCAATTTCACCTTGCAGTTTATACCGGTGGCCAGCAGGAACGACGTGATCAGCCGCATCTATCGCGGGCTGCGCCCCGGCGGCGTCATGGTCCTGTCAGAAAAGGTCACCTTCGAGGACCCGCACCTTGACGCACTCAACATAGACCTGCATCACGAATTCAAACGGGCCAACGGCTACAGCGAACTGGAAATCGCGCAGAAGCGCGCCGCCATAGAAGACGTACTGCTGCCGGAAACCCTGGCCGCTCACAAGGAGCGTATTAACCTCGCCGGCTTCTCCGCTTGCGATGTCTGGTTCCAGTGTTTCAATTTTGCCTCACTGGTCGCACTCAAGTGATGGATTACGCACCGCTGATAGAGCAGTGGCAGGACGGTGAGTTGGCCCGCTGGGCCGAACTGTTGCCTGCGCAACTCGAATCCGGCCTGTCCCGGCAGCGCTATGGCGACCTGCCCCGCTGGCTGCAGGCGCTAGCCAGCCTGCCGGATATTCCGGCAGAGCAGGTCCAGCTGAACACGGCACGGGTCGGGGCACGTCGCGGTGTGGCCCTGCCTGAGCCAGTGAGACAGCAACTGCACGATGCACTGATGGGTCTGCACCCCTGGCGCAAGGGTCCTTTTGACCTGTTTGGTGTGCACATCGACACCGAGTGGCGTTCGGACTGGAAGTGGGACCGGCTGCTGCCCGGGCTGGATCCGCTTACCGGTCGTCGCGTCCTGGATGTCGGTTGCGGCAGTGGCTACCACTGCTGGCGTATGCGCGGCGCCGGAGCGGATGAGGTCATTGGCATCGACCCCACTCCCTTGTTCGTGGTCCAGTTCTGGGCGCTGCAGAAATACCTGCAACAACCGGGAGTATGGGTACTACCGGCAGGTATAGAGCAGGTCCCTGCAAAACTGCAGGCGTTTGACACCGTTTTTTCCATGGGCGTGCTGTATCACCGGCGCTCCCCGATAGACCATCTGCTGGAGTTGCGCGACTGCCTGCGCCCCGGCGGCCAGCTGGTGCTGGAAACTCTGGTGATAGAGGGCGGCCCCGGCGCTACCCTCATGCCCGAAGGGCGCTACGCACGCATGGGTAACGTCTGGTTCCTGCCCAGCTGTGACACGTTGTTGAGCTGGCTGCGAAAACTGGGCATGCAGGACGCCCGCCTCGTGGATGTGAGTTATACCAGCACCGAGGAGCAGCGCGCCACCGACTGGATGCGCTTCCATTCCCTGAGCAATTTTCTCGACCCGACGGACGAAAGCAAAACCATAGAGGGCTATCCGGCGCCGCGCCGGGCGGTTGTCGTGGCTCGCGCACCGGGAGAGTGGAGCGCGCGCGAAGAGACGGGCTAACGCCCTGCAGCGCGCAGGGCAACTAGAAGCGGTCCTTCACCGTCATCAGCAGCTGCACGCTGTCTCCATCGTCATCCTTGTTGAATGGAAACGCCAGGTCTACGTGTATAACGCTGCTCTTTTCGGCACGACTGGAGTTGAGGCGCAGGCCAATTCCCGCATTGGACAGCACCCCGCCGTTAGAGCCATTGTCTTCGCCTTCAAACCAGGCCCGACCCACGTCGAAAAACACCGCGAACCCGACACGCAGCAGGCGCAGCGGATGCCAGTCCGAGTAATAACGCTGCTCAATATTGAACACCGCCGAGCGATCGCCCACCTGGTAGTGCCTGTCGTAGCCGCGCAGGCCGTTCTGGCCACCCAGAGTCAGCTGCCTGTCGCCGGTAAGACCATCGGTATAGTCAAGCCTGATGCCAGCAAACACCGACCACCTTGGTCCCTGGCGCAAGAAGTATCGGCTACTCACTGTCCACCAGAGGTTCTCAAATTCCGAGTCGTCCAGGGACCAGAAGCCGCTCAGCTCGCTATCGACTAACCAGAGGTCCCGGGCGCTTACTCTCAAAGTGTTCCCGTAGCGACCCGACAGGTGAACCTGGTCCCGCGTGGCTCCCAGCGCTTCAGCGGAATACCCCAGGTTCCAATAGTAATGTTCGCCCGTGTAGAGATCTTCGGTGCGCCCGAGGTAATTAAGGTTATGCGCCTCAATGTATTCGTCCTCGATGGACTGATAGCCGATAAACGGGTAGCTGTAGTCCCTGTCCTCGGGGAGTTCGGGTGGTGGTATGTCCGAGTTGGAAAACGCAAAGTCATTGCGTTCGTACTGATACCCCAGCAGCCAGCGACCCACCTGCTGGTCCAGTTCCCTGTCCGTGGCTATGCCGCCAAAAAGCCTTACCGATTCCTGCGCGTGATCGAATTCTTGCACTTCATCGCCGCGGAACCAGATGTTCTGCTCCAGTTCCCAGTCCTCCAGGCGCACCCCGGCTGACCAGCGTTCATACACCGAGAAAAACGGTCGCGTAAGGCGGAAGCGATGATCATGACCGTCATCATTGTCGGTAAGGGAGACGCGCATCTGCCAGCGACTGCCGCCAAGCGCAGGGTCTTCATAGATGGCCGTGGTGCCGGCACGTTCATCGTCACTGTCATAGCGCAGCGCTACCTGCTTTCCCGTGCCGAGAAAATTGGTGTCGCGAAAACCCAGGGCATATTCGTTTTCGCCGCCACTGCGACTGAAGGACACGGTGGGCGTGAAGGTCCAGATATCCCGGGTAATAACCTCCACATCGACCTGGTTACCGCAACGCCGCCAGGGCCGCACCCGGGCGTCGTAGATAAACTTGAGATCGCGGAGGATGCGTTCTGACTCACGCACCCGGGTAGCATAATAAGTGTCTCCTTCCTGAAACAACAATTGCTCGCGCACTACCCACTCACGGGTGACACTGTGAAATTCGTTGGCCCAGCGGTATATACCGCTGTTCTCCCGTGGATCGTTACTGTCAAAAACACGGTATCGGGTGATACGAATACTGGAGATCGTGAGACCATCGGGGATTGCCTCGGCAAAGTCGATATATGCTGGCGTGTCCTCGAAGCGGAAATTGGCCGACGCGTCCGCTGGCTCCACTTCACTGCAGCCGGCTTCCAACGCCCAGGCGGCATCGAGCGGTGCCCAGCAAAGCAAGGCACACAGAACCAGCCGACAACTCATTATTGCTTTCGCCATACGCGCAAGATAGACCGCTTGCCAGGCGCTGACAATGCTCCGCCTGTACTCTGCCGCCACTGACCGCTAATATTACCCATCTTTTGCAACAGGCCACTGCGGACACCAACGCGTCCCGGCGCCCTCACCCCATCAAGGCCGACAATAAGGAGCCTTACTTGTCCTCCCTTTTTCAACAGCAGTTGGCGTCACTACAGCAACCAGAAAAACAGGCGCTGCTGCGCGAGATAGGCCGTGGCATAGAAAAGGAAAGCCTGCGCGTTGACCCAAAAGGCTTTCTTGCCCAAACGCCACACCCGGCCACCATGGGTTCAGCGCTCACCCACAGCAGCATCACCACGGACTATTCCGAGGCGCTGATGGAGTTCATCACGCCGGTAAGCAACAGTATTGAGGAAAGCCTGCAAACGCTGGAGGACATCCACAGCTTCGTTTACAGCCAACTCGGCGATGAAATACTGTGGAGCACTTCCATGCCCTGCCAATTGGGTGAGGACAAGGACATTCCCGTCGCGCAGTTCGGCAGTTCCAACGTGGCGCGCATGAAAACTGTTTACCGCTATGGACTGGGTCACCGCTATGGCAGAGTGATGCAGACGATAGCCGGCATCCACTACAACTTCTCCATGCCAAAAGCCTACTGGGACGATGCCTGGCTCGCGGCCGGCAAACCGGGCACGTTGCAGGACTATGTCAGCGAGCGTTATCTCGGCCTGATCCGCAACTTCCGCCGCTACTCCTGGTTGCTGATTTACCTCTTTGGCGCTTCGCCCGCTGTGTGTGGCAGCTTCCTGCGGCATCGCGACAACCATGGCCTGCAACCCTTTGGCGACGGCCACAGCCTGCACCTGCCGTATGGGACGGCGCTGCGTATGGGTGACCTGGGCTACAACAGCGACGCGCAGAAGGGCCTGCGCATCTGTTACAACTCGCTGCCCAATTATGTGGAGACGCTGCGCCAGGCAATTATGCAGCCCCACCCGGGCTACGCTCGCTTCAGCTGCGGAGCTGACGGCGACTACCAGCAACTCAATGACAGCCTGCTGCAGATTGAAAACGAGTTTTACAGCCCCATCCGGCCGAAGCGCGTCACTCAATCAGGCGAGACGCCACTGCATGCCCTGACAGAAAGCGGTATCGAGTACATAGAGGTTCGCTGTATCGACGTGAGCCCATTCTGCCCCACAGGTCTTGACGCACAGCAGATTCGCTTTCTCGACACCTTCCTGCTCTATTGCCTGCTGACCGACAGCCCATCTTGCGACGACGAGGAGCAGGACTGCCTTGCGGCAAATCTCGAGGCCGTGGTAAACCGCGGACGAGAGCCGGGCCTGAACCTGCGCACCTGCACGGGAGAGCGGCAGCTGGCGGACTGGAGCAAAGAACTGCTGCACAACATGCATGATATCGCCGCCACTCTGGACACCGCCCACTGCAGCCATAACTACGCGGAATCGCTGCGCGAACAAATGGCCAAGGTGAATGACCCGGAACTGACCCCTTCTGCGCGCGTGTTGCGCGAAATGCGCGAGGGAGGCCTTACTTTCTTCCGCTTTGCCCTCGGCTACAGCCAGCGCTGGGCCGAGCATTTTCGCCAGCATAGCTTGCCCCCGGAAAAAGCTGCCGAATTTGCCGAGAAAGCCAACGCTTCCCTGCAGGCGCAGCGCGAACTGGAAGCCGCCGACGAAATCAGCTTTGAAGAGTATCTGGCCAACTTCTACAATCAGTACGCAACGCTGCCCCGACCGTGAACTTTCTGGCCCACTTCCACCTGGCCGGACCTGAACAGGGGCTGTTGGCGGGTGCGCTGGAAGGTGACTTTCGCAAAGGGCGCCTGCGGGGCGAGCTACCGTCAGATATTGAGCGCGGGGTTGCCCTGCACCGGGCTATCGACGCCTACACGGATACGCACCCACTGATGACCGAGTTGCGAGGCCACTTCCCGACAAGCCTGCGCCGCTACGCGGGCATTCTCATAGACCTGAGCTTTGACCACTTCCTCAGCCGACACTGGCACCAATTCAACGACCTGCCCCTGGAGAGTTTCATCCGCGAGGTCCACACCGCCCTGGCGGCACAACAGCAACACCTCAGCGACCGCGCAGAGCAAATGCGCTGCGCCATGCTGCAACATGATATCCTCGCCAGATATGGCGAATGGGCGGCCGTTCCAGCCAGCGCAGCACGTGTCGGCGAGCGCTTTCGCCGCGGTAATCCGCTGCTGCATGTCGAGGCAGAGCTGGAACCCGTCAGACAATCACTGGAGCAGGCTTTCCTGAGCTTCTACCCACAGTTGCAGTCCTGGGCCGAGTTCACCCGGCAAAGACTGGACTGAACAATCGCTGGCCAGGCATAAACACAGGACTGTATTGCATCCTGCAGGAAAAGCCCCTAAGTTAGCCGCTGAAATCCAAGGAACAGCCCCATGTTGCAAACACTGACGCCGCGTACCGTATTCGCCGGTCTAGTACTGCTGGCCATCGTTTCCATGGCCTTTGCCATGCTTTATCTTGAGCGCCACCTGAACCTCGCCGCCTGCCCGCTGTGTATGACGCAGCGCGTGTTTGTCCTCGCCTGGGGCCTGGTCGCACTGCTGGCGATACTCCACAATCCCTCCGGCTGGGGCATAAGGGTTTACGCGGCGCTGTGCGCTCTGAGCGCGATAGGTGGCGCAGCAGTGGCGGGGCGTCACGTCTGGCTGCAACACCTGCCGCCGGAGGAAGTGCCCGCCTGCGGTCCCAGCCTGGAATACATGCTGGACACCCTGCCGTTCACCGAAACACTGTCTATTGTACTGATGGGGGACGGTAACTGCGCGGAAACCATGTGGACTTTTATGGGCCTGACTATTCCGGAGCAAACCCTTATCCTGTTTATCGTTACCGCAATCGTCTGCCTGTGGCAGACCTTTCGCCGCCTGCCACAGGAAGCCAGCCATGCCTCATAGAAATCCGCAGCAACAGTTTGCCGCCGTCGAGGAGCTGCTCACCCGCTGGCTGCGTGAACGGCGGGAGGTGCTGGGAAAGTACACGGAAATCGTGGTCGGCATGGACGGCTTGCTGGACATGGACGCCCTGCAAAAGCGCCAGCGAGTGCTGTGCCAACTTCTGGTGGATTACGTCTCCGCCGGGCACTTTGAGGTATATCATGAACTGCTGGAGGAAGCCGAGAGCTTTGCTGATGGCAGCAGCACCCTGGCGGAAAACGTTATGCCCGCCATTGGCGATACTACCGAGGTAATACTCGCGTACGAGGAAAAATACACCGGACAAAATATAGACGGAAGCAAACTGAAGCGGGACTTATCCGCGCTGGGAGAAGTCCTGGAGTCACGCTTTCAATTAGAGGATCAGCTTATCGCCGGGCTGCACAACAGTCACCGGCGCCAGCAAGGCTGACACCGGCGCTAGCAGGGCACGCAGGGGCCGGAGGGAACTCCTGCCGAGGCCCCCGGATGTTACTCAGTGGCCGCTTCTTCGGCCTGGCTGGGAATACCAATCAGCTCTACTTCAAAGATCAGGGCAGAGTTAGGACCGATCATCTGGCCGGCACCGCCTGCTCCATAGCCCAGCTCCGGGGGAATAGCCAACTTCCACCTGGATCCAACCGGCATCAATTGCAGCGCCTCTGTCCAGCCCGGGATCACTTGCCCTACACCGAAAGTCACGGTCTGACCACGGCTATAGGACGAGTCGAACTCAGTGCCATCTACCAGCGTACCGCGGTAGTGCACTTCAACGGTATCGTCAGCGCCCGGCAGAGGGCCATCACCAGCCTCCAATACCTCATACTGCAGACCTGTTTCAGTAACAACCACGCCTTCGCGAGCCTTGTTTTCTTCCAGGAAAGCAACTGCAGCGGCTTGATTCACTTCAGCCATCTGGGCTTGAGCCTCCTGTTGTTCGGCGACCATCTTTTCCTGATAAGCCTGCATTTCAGCCGCAATCTCTTCTTGCGTCATCCTGCCTTCCTGACCACCGGCGCCATCGCGATAACCTGCAATAAAAGCATCGATATCCATTGGCATCCCGTCCTGCGCCATGCGCTGCCCGAGGCCGAAGGCGATACCGTAGCTGAGACGTTGCTCGGTGCTGTCGAGGGTGATATCCGCAGCGGCGGGCGCCACGGCACTGTCATCGGTGGTCGCGGTCTGTTCGTTACAGGCTTGCAGGCTGAACACTCCAACCAGGGCAAGCGGTAATGCGTACTTTTTCATAAAGTCATTCCATCATTGAAAACTGTAGTGAGCACCAGTAATGCCCCTTATAACTGCGGTCATCTCACCCCGTATACAGCCCGGCCTGAAAACACTGTGTGGACATGGCTGAGTGAAGAACGTGGGGAGCAGAGCGTGCAGTGGACCGGAAGTGTACTACCGGGCCGGACCGGTTGCCACCCCCGATGAAGGCACGCCGGAAGCTGGTTCTCGGCGCTCGCCGCGCGTAAACTCCGCGCCCTATGATTATTCTTCGCGACATCGAACTGCGCAGGGGCAGCAAACTGCTGCTGCAGGGCGCACAGGTTACCATTCAACCCGGCCAAAACCTCGCATTGATCGGCGCCAACGGCAGCGGTAAGTCGAGCCTGTTTGCCCTCCTGCTTGGCCAGCTAGGAGCCGATGGCGGTGAAATAGAGGGTATGAACAACCTGCGGCTGTCACATATGGCACAGGAAGTTCACGCCACCGATCTCCCTGCTGGCGAGTATGTCTGGCGTGGTGATCAGCAACTGTCTGCATTGATGGACAAACTGCAGGCGCTTGAGTCTGCCGGCGATTACGCCGCAGCGGCCCCGCTGCACTCAGAGCTGGAAGCCATAGACGGCTACAGTGCCGCGCGGCGCGCCGAGCTGTTACTGCAGGGGCTGGGTTTTGCCGACGACGCCGCGAACAGGCCGGTGAGTGATTTTTCCGGTGGCTGGCGTATTCGCCTGAATCTGGCGCGCGCACTGATGACTCCCTCAGATGTGTTACTGCTGGACGAACCCACCAACCACCTGGACCTCGACGCGACGCTGTGGCTGCAGCAGTGGTTGCAGCAATACGCAGGCACCCTGCTGATGATATCCCACGACCGGGACTTTATTGACGCCACCTGCGAACGCATTCTGCATATCGAACAGCAGCAACTGTTCAGCTATAAAGGCAACTATTCCCAGTTCGAGGCCCAGCGCGCTGAGCGCCTGGCCGATCAACAGGCCAGTTACGCGAAGCAGCAACGACGCATCGCCGAGATCGACGACTTCGTCCGCCGCTTCCGTTACAAGGCCACCAAGGCAAAACAGGCACAGAGCCGGCTCAAGGAACTGGAGCGCATGCAGGCTATAGCCCCCGCGCACATAGATTCACCGTTCGACTTCAGCTTTCCGCCTGCAGAGAAAACCAGTGACCCGTTACTGCGCATCGACGAGGCCGCGCTGGGATATGGTGACACCACCGTCCTGAGTGGTGTGGACCTGCAGCTGCGACCTGGCAGCCGCTATGGCCTGCTGGGGCGCAATGGCGCAGGCAAATCCACCCTGCTCAAGTCACTGGTGGGGCAGTTGCCACTACTTGCGGGCAGCATCAGCCCGGGAGAGCACTGCCAGATAGGCTATTTCGACCAACAACAACTGGAAGCGCTGGATATGGAGGCCAGCCCCGTCCTGCATATCCAGCGCTTGAGCCCGGATGCGCGGGAGCAGGATATCCTGAACTTCCTTGGCGGCTTCAACTTTCGCGGTGACGCCGCCACCAGCGCGGTCGCCCCGTTTTCCGGCGGGGAAAAAGCGCGACTCGCGCTGGCCATGGTGGTCTGGCAACGCCCCAACCTGCTGGTTCTTGACGAACCCACCAATCATCTGGACCTGGAAATGCGTCATGCCATGGAGGTCGCCCTGCAAGCCTACGAGGGAGCACTGATTCTGGTCAGCCATGACCGCCATATGCTGCGTAACACGGTAGAGGAACTGTTACTGGTGCACGACGGGCGCGTGGATGAGTATCAGCAGGACCTGGAGGGGTATGAAAAGTGGATACTGGGAAGCATCAGAACAGATGCCCCAACAGCGCAGACCAGCAGTCATGGCGACGATGGCTCGCGCAAGGAAAAACGCCAGCAGGCTGCAGCGCAGCGGGAGAAGATTCGCCCCCTGCGCAAACAGCTCGCCAGCAACGAGGCGGAAATGGCCAAGGTAGAGGGTCAACTGGCTGCCCTGCAGCAAAGCCTGGGTGACAGTGACCTGTACAGTGAATCCCGCAAAAGCGAACTGGCGGAGCTCCTGCAACAGGAAGGCACATTGAAGCAACGGGCCAGCGAGCTGGAAGAAGCGTGGCTGACCCTGCAGGAGACGCTGGAGTCAGTGGGCGGCTAGCGCCGACGCAGCAGCGCGCGGTAAAGCCTGCCGCCGATTATTCGAAACCGCGTGTACAGCGATATCAGCGGTGACATCAGGCCATAGCGCAAGCGCGCAAACTCTGCTATCTCCAGCGCAATCGCCTCGATACTCTCTTCGCTGAAATGATAATAGTCTCCGCCGGGCACGGGATAACTGGCGTCAAGTTCAAGACCGTAGCGCTGTACCAACCAATCCAGATCAGGCTTCATGCTCTCTATAACCTTTTCATAGATCGCGGCTGGTGCCGCGTATTTTCGACCCGGTATATTCGCCAGGCGCTGGATCTCATCCGCTTTGCGCAACGGGTTACGAGACCCGTTGACCAACAGCGGCAAACTGCGGTTCAGCGCGCTGATCAGCAGCGCTGCCTCATGGCTCATGCTGGTATTGGACGGCGGACGCGGGCGAAACTGCTCACCTACATCGAACCCCAGCTGCTCGAACATTACGCGGGTGAGGCCACGCGGATCGGCTACCGCGGCAGCGAAGTCATACACTACCAAAGCTTTATTACCGAACGCTTTTTCCACCCGCTGAAACAGCGATTTGAAACGATAGAATGGCGGGTTTTCATACAGATCTTCCAGCACGCTGCCAATATTCAGACGCTGTTGAATTTCGCTGGAAAGCGCATGCACCGGGTGCCGTACACAGGCAACGACAACAATTTCCTCGGCATAGCCGCGCAGCCATTCGGCCAGTTCGAGCATATCCGGCCGGTAAAAGTGGGCGACACTTTCTGCCGATAGCAGCAGGTTGTTTGCAGACGTCTTGCGGAAACTGCTTTCAAGGCAGGACAGTGTCTGCCGATTGTAGTCAGCCAGCTGCTCGGCCGTCTCCATTCCCCGGGCAGCCAATCGCTGCCGCACATCCGGGTGGGAGGAATACAGCGCACGAAGCAATATCGAGTGATTACCCTCAAAATGACGCTCGTGGGGAAAGTAGCGGGGGTAGTGAATATCATGCTGCGACTCGAGCACGCGTGCGTTAGCCAGAATATCCCGTTGCACAGAGGTTGTTCCGGTCTTGCCGAGGCCAATATGCAGGTAAAGCTTGTTGAACTTTTTCAATAGTTGTTTCCGAATAAATCCTGCGACTCAACCGGCTACCAGGGCCAGTTTTTCGCGGCGCGACAAGCGCTTGATAGCGGCCTCGCGCTGCTGGGCAGTACTGCGATCTGCAGCGGGTTCAGACCAGAGCAGGTTCACCGGCCGCCGGCCGCGCGTGTACCTGGGGCCGCCAGCCAGCTCACCGTTGTGCTGCCGCAATCGCTTCTCCACATCCAGTGCCACGCCAGTGTACAGCGAGCCATCGGCACACTGAAGAACATACACTCGCCAGCGGGAACCCGGCATCAGACCAGTGCCAGCACCTCTTTCACACAAGCGCTGATGCCTGAGTAAGCTTCGGAAACACTGCCGGCGAGCATATAGGCAGGCGTGGTCACCAGCTTTTTCTCCGCGTCCACGCGCGCTTCGCTCACCGGGCAGGCGAGATGTTGCCCGCCCATGGCGTTTATTGCAGCCGCCACTTCGGCATCATCGCCAATGGTACAACGGGTTCCTGCACCGCAAATAGCCGCCGACATAACCGGAGCGATGCAGACCAGGCCTATGGGTTTTCCCGACTGATGGAAAGACTGGGCAATACTGAGAAAATCTCCCTGTACGGTCATTTCGGCACCTGCGACAGCAAAGTCACAGAGGTTCTTGGCAGCTCCAAAACCACCTGGCACCAGCAGGGCATCAAAATCTGCGGTATCCAGATCTGACAGCGGCTTTATATTGCCTCGGGCAATACGCGCTGCCTCAACCAGCACATTGCGCGTTTCGCCCTCTACGGGCTCACCGGTGAGATGATTGATCACATGCAACTGCTCCCTGTCGGGCGCGAAACACTGATAACTGGCGCCCTGTTGCTCCAGACAGAGCAGCGTCAGCACCGCTTCATTTATCTCCGCACCGTCATACACTCCGCACCCGGAAAGGACTACCGCCACCTTCGCCATTCACATCACCTCTGACTGTTAACCGATTACCGAGCGGCAATTCTAGCACCTAGCCGCAGTGATTAAAGCCGCTATTGATCAGTATTGATCAGGACACCCATCCCTAAAATCATAGTATTGATCAGAGTAGTCAGGAGAGTAGTCAGAGTAGTCAGGACACCCACCCCAACTCCATCCAATTCAGCCAATGCATTGACCCGCCCACAACTGCTCCATAGTCTGTCCACTAGACCCCCAGGCACCGGACTCATAGAATGACCCTGCCACGCCGCGCACAAGTATCGCTCTCCGAAACGCCCTATTACCACTGTATAGCCCGGTGCGTACGCCGCGCCTTCCTGTGCGGCACCGATGCCTACACCGGTCGGGACTTCGAACACCGCAAACAGTGGCTTGTCGATCGAATCAAGCAACAATCCGACGTGTTTGCCATCGACATCTGTGCGTATGCCATCATGAGTAACCATTACCACATTGTGCTCCGCGTCGACCGTAAACGGGCGCTGAACTTCTCCGACGAAGAAGTCGTGGAGCGCTGGACGCGAATCTTCAGCGGGCCGATTCTCATCCAACGAATGCAGGCTGGTGACACTCTCTCACCCGCTCAGCGACAAACCCTATCGGACATTATCGCCGTGTGGCGGCAACGGCTGGCCGACATCAGTTGGTACATGCGTTGCCTGAATGAGTTTATCGCCCGTCAGGCCAATGCCGAGGACGAGTGTACCGGGCGTTTCTGGGAGGGACGGTTCAAGTCACAGGCATTGCTCGATAACACGGCGCTATTGTCATGTATGGCCTACGTTGACCTGAACCCGGTACGCGCAGGCATTGCCACTACGCTTGAAAGTTCGGACTTCACCTCCATTCAGGCGAGATTGGCGTCCCGATGCAAAGGCCGTAACAGCACGGCTTCTTGTAAGCACTCGGCAGGTGTGAGCCTCCTGTCCTTCTCCGCTGGCAGATCAAATACGGACGCCACCACCCTGCCCTTCACGCGAAAAGACTACCTGGAACTGGTAGAGACAACAGGGCGCCGTGTTGTCAGGGGCAAGGCAGGCGGAATACCCGACCACGTGCCCCGCTTACTGACGCTGCTAGGACTCTCGTCAGACCAATGGGATACGCTATCCCTGGAGGTCCACAGCACTAGACTCAAGGCCATTGGCAACCTTGAGAGACTCCGCAGCTTCGCTCAAGCTACCGGGCGCTTACGCACGGTGGGGGCCGGGTTGTTGAAACAGGTGTATGGCTGACGCCAGGGCACCGTTTTTTTCTTTGGCAGGTGCAGATCACCACTTGCCCGCCCAAGAAGCTTCTTCGATCGCTGCCCCCTGCTTAACCATAACTTCACATCATTTGGGCTAGAACTGCGGTTTTCGCAGAATTTATAAAAACACTGTACTAAACGCCAGATAAATAGAGTCGAGCCGTAAATTTAATTCACTTTATTCGCTAGAAGTCTGGCTCACTCGTAAACAGTCTGGCGCATCTCTTTAGGTTGGTGTCCTGAGAGCTCTTGCTGAAGTGGGTGTCCTGGGTGCTCTTTGGGTGTTCCCTTAAAGTGGTTGTCCTGAGTGTTTTCTTTTACTTTCCTTTTTTCAAGTGGGTGTTCTAAGTGTTCTTAAAGTGGGTGTCCTGAGTGTTTTTCTATAATTGGCGCCTAGCGGCCCCGATTAAACCGGTGGTAGCGCTCAACCCAAGCCAGTAACTTTTCCGGCTTACGCGCTTTGCGCCATTCGCCCGCCAGAAATTTGTTACTCTCTCCCAGAGTGGGGTAAATGTGGATGGTACCGAGAATTTTGTTCAGCCCGATGCCATGCTTCATCGCCAGCACAAATTCGCTGACCAGTTCCGCGGCGTGGTAGCCGACAATGGTGGCACCCAGTATCCGGTCACTTCCTGGACGCGTGAGCACCTTGACGAAGCCGTGTGCTTCGCCATCCGCGATGGCACGGTCCAGGTCGTCTATGTCGTAGCGACTGACCTCATACGGAACTCCCTGCTCGTTTGCTTCCTGCTCGTTTAGCCCCACCCGCGCTACTTCAGGGTCGGTAAACGTTGCCCAGGGCACCACCGAATAATCCACTCGAAAGCGACGAAAGCGACCGAACAGCGCATTTACCGCCGCATACCAGGCCTGGTGGCTGGCCATGTGAGTAAACAGATACGGCCCTGCCACATCACCCGCCGCATAAATTGTTGGAACCACTGTGCGCAGGTAGTCATCCACCTCCACGCGCCCGGCAGCGTCAAGCCCAATACCAAGTGACTCCAGACCCATCGCTTCTACATTCGCGCTACGGCCCACCGCCAACAGCACCCGGTCGAAAGTGACCTCACACTCGCCGTCTCCCAATGAGAGCCGACAGCTGGGCTCGGAACCCGCCGCAAAGGCCAGCGGTTCGGCTCCGGTGAGAACCCTTATCCCCTGCGCACTGAAATCCTGCTGCACGCGCAGCGATACCTCTTCATCCTCCCGCGGCATGACCCTCGCAGCATGGGTAACCAGCGTGACCTCGCTACCCAACCCGGCGAAAGCCTGGGCCAATTCGCATCCGATGGGGCCAGCACCCAGCACCAGCAATCTCGCCGGTTGCTCACGCAGCTCCCAGACAGTGTCCGAAGTCAGGTAGTCAATATCGTGCAAACCCGGTATTTCAGGCACGCGCGGCCGCGCACCGCTGGCGATAACAATATGACGCGCACTGATGCGTCGCCCCGAGACCTCAACCTCCCAGGGTGAGACGATACGGGCCTCGCCCTGCACGCAGTCCACACCCAGCGAGGTGAAGCGCTCCACGGAATCATGTGGTTCAATCGCACTGATCACCGATTGAACGCGTTCCATGACTTGCCCAAAACGCACCTTCACATCCATTGGCGCCAGCCCAAACTCCTCGGCTCGCTGCGCGTATCGCGCGATACGTGCCGATCGAATCAGAGCCTTGGATGGCACGCAGCCGGTATTCAGGCAATCACCGCCCATCTTGTGCCGCTCTACCAGGGTGACCTTCGCCTTCACCGTAGCGGCGATCAAGGCAGCCACCAGGCCGGCTGATCCCGCCCCGATCACCACCAGGTTGGTGTCGAAAGTCGCAGGCCTGGTCCACGCGGCCAATCGCCTGCGCGCTGCCAGCCAGCCCACTAGCACTTTGGCGATAAGGGGGAACAGACCGAGCAGGACGAAAGACCCCAATAGCCCCGGCGATATAATGCCGGCCAGCGAATCAAGCTGCCCCAGTTGTGTGCCGGCATTTACGTAGACGGCCGTCGCCGGGAGCATGCCCAGTTGGGACACCCAGTAATAGCGCCAGGTAGAAATGGGCAGCAAACCCATCAACAGGTTGATAAGAAAAAACGGAAACAGCGGGACCAGCCGTAAGGTAAACAGGTAGAACGCACCGTCTTTGGCAAAGCCCTCGTTAATCGACTTCAGCGGGCGGTCGAAGCGCTGCTGTACCCAGTCGCGCAGCAGGGTGCGCGACACCAGAAAAGCCAGCGTTGCGCCTACACTGCTGCCGAAGGACACCAGCAGCAACGCATACCAGAACCCGAAGAGAGCCCCGCCAGCCAGAGTCATCACCGCCGCTCCAGGCACCGACAGCCCGGTCACGGCAACGTAAACGGCAAAATAGATCGCACCCGCCAGCAGCGGATTGTCAGCATACCAATCCTGCAGGTCACCGATGCGCGCCTGAGCCGTTTCCAGTTGCAGGTACTGGCCCAGGTCCAGCATAAACCAGCCGGCCAATGCGAGGCCTATTATGGTCAGAATCAGCAGTTGTTTTTTATTCATGGGGGCCCACCAGGATAGTCAGCAGCTTCGCGGCCAGCGCCCGAGGCGCATTGACGGAGCAACGCAGTCTGTTGTTATAGCACATTGCACTATGCTCAGAGCTAAAAACTCTCGAGCGACAACTTGTGCCACCCCCGACCGGTGGTATGATGGCAGCCTTTCAACCCCAGCGGTTCTGAATACCGCAGAACAACCGGAGAGCAACATGTCAGACAAGATCGTACACGTCAGCGACGCTACCTTTGACGCCGAAGTCCTCAACTCAGATGTACCCGTACTGGTGGATTTCTGGGCAGAATGGTGTGGCCCCTGCAAAATGATTGCCCCCGTACTGGACGAAATCGCCGACGAGTACGAAGGACGGCTGAAAATCGCCAAGGTCGATGTGGACGCCAACCCTGAGATACCGCCCAAGTTTGGTATTCGCGGTATTCCAACACTGATCGTTTTCAAGGGTGGCAACGCCGAAGCGACCAAGGTGGGCGCCCTGTCCAAGTCACAGCTGACTGAATTCATTCAGGAAGTCGTTTAATCCCCACAGAATTGATGCGTATCATTGCGTCGGTCACTTCCTCCGTGGCTTCATTGAAGTTTTTGCAACGGAGACCAGGAAGTGGCCGAACAAACGCAACGCACCCAATCATTTGAAAGCGCCAATGATCATGATCAGGCGGTCTCAGCCACTGAGAATGGCCCCTACAATCCTCCGCAACTGAAAGAGGAACTGGTGGGCACGCTGGATTCACCAGAGGCGATTCGCGACCTCTTCACCAGCGGCATCTACCCCTACGACAGCAAGATCACCGCCACTGAGTACGAGGCTGCCAAGCGTGAGTTGCAGGTAGAGCTGTTGAAAGTACAGCGCTGGGTCAAGGAAACCGGCCAAAAAATCGTAGTGCTCTTCGAGGGCCGCGACGCGGCCGGCAAGGGCGGTACCATCAAACGTTTTATGGAGCACCTCAACCCCAGGGGCGCTCGCGTGGTGGCACTTGAAAAGCCATCCGATCAAGAAAAAGGCCAATGGTACTTCCAGCGCTACATCAAACACTTCCCCACCGAGGGTGAAATCGCCCTGTTCGACCGCAGCTGGTACAACCGAGCCGGCGTAGAGCGTGTTATGGAGTTCTGCACGCCTGAGGAATACCTCGAGTTCATGCGCCAGACCCCCGAAATGGAGAGGATGATGGTAAGGAGCGGCATTCGCCTGTTCAAATACTGGTTCTCCGTGACCCAGGAGGAGCAGAAAGCGCGCTTCGACAAACGTCGCAACGACCCTCTCAAGCAATGGAAGCTATCTCCCATTGATCAGGCATCTATCGATAAATGGGATGATTACACTGAAGCCAAGGAGGCCATGTTCTTCTACACCGACACCGCCGACGCGCCCTGGGCCATCGTCAAATCGGCAGACAAGAAACGCGCGCGACTCGCATGCATGCAGCATTTTCTGAATAGCCTGGACTATCCGGGCAAAAACCACGACGCCGTCAGGCCTGACCCGCTGATCGTTGGCCAGAGCTCACACGTGATCGGGAAATCACGCCATATACTTGGGCCCTCACTCAGCGCCTGGTAAGTGCAGAGCGCGCACAGTGCTTTCTGTGCGCGCTGCCCAGCACCTCCTCGCCAGATGCATCGGAAACGGCGCATACTAAACCTTAAATTAGCTGTAGACGCCCCCCGCAGGCCGTGCTACCTTTTCGCAGGTGGCACAGTCCAGTGCCGCAATAATAACTCTGCCATTCAACTATTTAGCTTCACTCCGCTGGTTCAAACCAGCGAGCTAATTCTTTTAACTCCTCTCTCGTCGAGCCATTACCACACCTGTAATCTATGAATCTTACCGACCTGAAAACCAAATCCACCCAGGAACTGATCGATATCGCTAAAGAGATGGGCCTGGAAAACATGGCCCGCTCACGCAAGCAGGACATCATTTTCGCCATTCTCAAACGCCACGCGAAGAGCGGCGAAGACATCTACGGGGATGGCGTGCTGGAAATACTGCAGGATGGCTTCGGCTTTTTGCGCAGCGCAGACAGTTCCTACCTGGCCGGCCCTGACGATATCTACGTCTCTCCCAGCCAGATCCGCCGCTTCAACCTGCGCACGGGAGACAGTATCTCCGGCAAGATTCGCCCACCCAAAGACAGCGAGCGTTACTTCGCCCTGCTCAAGGTCGGCGAGATCAACTTCAGCAAGCCGGAAAGCGCCAAGCACAAAATACTGTTTGAAAACCTGACACCACTGTTTCCGGACGAGCGCCTTACTCTGGAGAAAGGCAACGGCAGCTCCGAAGACCTTACGGGGCGTATCATCGACCTGGTCGCCCCCATCGGCAAAGGCCAGCGGGGCCTGCTGGTTGCACCGCCCAAAGCCGGCAAGACCATCATGATGCAGAACATCGCCCAGGCCATCATCAGTAATAATCCCGAGTGTTACATCATTGTTTTGCTGATTGACGAGCGCCCGGAGGAAGTGACCGAGATGCAACGTTCTGTGGGTGCTCGCGGGGCTGAAGTGGTCGCCTCAACCTTTGACGAGCCGCCCTCTCGGCACGTGCAGGTTGCGGACATGGTCATCGAAAAGGCCAAGCGCCTGGTCGAGCACAAAAAAGACGTGGTCATCCTGCTGGACTCCATCACCCGCCTGGCCCGTGCCTACAATACGGTTATTCCCTCTTCCGGCAAGGTACTGACCGGTGGTGTGGACGCCCACGCTCTGGAGCGGCCCAAAAGGTTCTTCGGTGCGGCGCGTAACATCGAGGAAGGCGGCAGCCTGTCCATCATCGCCACGGCGTTGATCGCCACCGGCTCGAAGATGGACGAGGTAATCTACGAGGAATTCAAGGGCACGGGCAACATGGAGCTGCATCTGGATCGCAAGATCGCGGAGAAGCGCGTGTACCCCGCCATCAACATCCGCTCTTCCGGCACACGTCGCGAGGAACTGCTCACCGGCGACGAGGAACTGCAACGCATGTGGATTCTGCGCAAGCTGCTGCACGGCATGGAGGACACACCGGCCATCGAGTTCCTGATCGACAAGCTCAAGGACACCAAAACCAACGACGAGTTCTTCAAGTCGATGCGGCGGAAGTAGTCGTACTCTGGTTTCTCTGGCGACACTGCTTTGGTGCCCGTCGCTGTGTTGTTTTAGACCTACCGCCACAGGGTGGTGATACAGCCCAACCGGGGACCGCGTAAAGTGATCCCTGGCAGCTCGACTTCGGCCATCCATGGCCTCAGACGTCCCCGTTTAGCCTGTATCACCACCCTGCGGCTCTCCCAGTTCGAAAACTGAAGTCCCATTTATACTTGGCACTCGCTAGTTGCACTCGATAGACCAGCCGGGGGACAAGGTAGTCCCAAACCAACCGCACAACGTATTCACTAAAACCCATGCCATTGCACGCTTTCCAGCTAAAGTGTAGTGTCAGCCCCGACACCGCAGCGGACTATACCGACAGTGAAGTACAAAGACCTCCGTGAATTTATCGCCGAACTGGAAAAACGCGGCGAACTGGTTCGCATCAGCACCGAAGTCGATCCTTATCTCGAAATGACCGAAATCGCCGACCGCACCTTGCGCGCTGGTGGTCCGGCACTGCTGTTTGAAAATCCCAAAGGCTACAGCACTCCGGTGCTGGCCAACCTGTTCGGCACAGAGCAACGCGTGGCCCTGGGGATGGGCGCTGAAGAGACCAGCGCACTGCGGGAGATAGGTGAGCTATTAGCCTACCTGCGCCAACCCGACCCACCCAAAGGTATGCGCGACCTCGCCGAAAAAGCGCCAGTACTCAAACAGGTGCTGAACATGGGCCCTAAAACGGTGCGCAATCCCCCTTGCCAATACCATGCCAAACAGGGCGAGGAAGTAGATCTCTACCAGTTGCCCATCCAGACTTGTTGGCCGGGAGATGCCGGTCCATTGGTCACCTGGCCGCTGGTGATCACCCGCGGGCCTGAGAAGGAACGCCAGAATCTTGGCATCTATCGCATGCAGCTGATAGGCCGCAATAAACTTATAATGCGCTGGTTATCGCACCGTGGAGGCGCGCTTGATTACCGCGACTGGCAATTGCAGCACCCGGGAGAACGCTATCCGGTAGCAGTGGCTCTGGGTGCGGACCCGGCGACTACGCTGGGCGCGGTCACACCGGTTCCCGATGGTATTTCGGAGTACGCCTTCGCCGGCCTGCTGCGCGGCAGCAAGACCGAGATCGCCAACTGCTTCACGCCGCTGTGCAGGGATCACGGTCTGCAGGTTCCTGCCTCGGCGGAATACATACTGGAGGGCTACCTGGAGCCTGGAGAGATGGCAGACGAGGGCCCCTTCGGCGACCACACGGGTTACTACAACGAGGTTGAGCGCTTTCCGGTGTTCACTGTGGAGGCTATCACCCATCGTGAAAGCCCTGTTTATCACAGCACCTACACGGGCCGGCCGCCGGACGAACCCGCAGTTCTGGGTGTGGCTCTGAACGAAGTGTTCGTGCCTCTGCTGCAAAAGCAGTTCCCTGAAATCGTCGACTTCTACCTGCCGCCGGAGGGCTGCTCTTACCGCATGGCGGTGGTCACCATGCGCAAGGAATACCCGGGACATGCGAAGCGGGTGATGCTGGGTGTATGGTCGTTCCTGCGCCAGTTCATGTACACCAAGTTCGTTGTCGTGACCGACGAAGATATCAATGCCCGTGACTGGAAGGACGTTATCTGGGCGATGACCACACGCATGGACCCCAGGCGTGACTGTGTATTCGTTGATAACACACCTATCGACTATCTGGATTTCGCTTCACCGGTTGCAGGCCTGGGTTCCAAGGTGGGCTTTGATGCCACCAACAAGTGGGCCGGAGAAACGGAGCGGGAATGGGGCGCGCCCATTACCATGGATGAAGCAGTGAAAAGTCGGGTCGATGAGCTTTGGGAGGAACTGGGTATCGACCTTGGTTCCCGGAAGTGAGGGCATAAAGGCAGTTCCAGGTCTGCCGGCCCACCCCTCCAGCCGCCCTGCGGGGAATGTGCGCAGCGACGATCAGCTTTTGACTGCCACCCCCGTCCGCTCCGGCATGGGCAACTCCGGCAGTGACGACTCACTCAGTAGCAGGCCTTCACGATAATAGGCACCCGCAACCTTGGGCTCACCCAGGGCAACCAGCAGGCGTCCCAGTTCAGCACATACCTCGGCGCTGCGCTCCAGTCCGTAGCTGCGTTCGAAATAGTCCCGCGCCTTACCCCACAACTCCTCTCGCGCAGAAAGCCGCCCCAGGGTCAGCAACAACTGCGCATCATCCGTATGGGCCGGCAACCAGGCCTCCGCGGTAGCCAGCTGGCGAGCACTGTCCTGACCCACCACGAAGCCGTATTCGCGCGCCAGCTTGCTGTCCCAATGCTGCTTGAGCGCACGCACTATCACTTTTTCGGCCGCGCCGTGGTGGCCCCCGCGCACCAGCAGTGACACATACTCGCCCAGCAGTGCCGCGTCATTCTTCAGATGCCCCGGCGTGCCCTGCCAGGCCTGACGCAAGGCGTCGCCGGTGTCGTCCGCTGAGGCACTGCTTGCCAGTTCGCGCAGATATACCTCACGCTCCAGCTCCTCCAGCGCCTCGGCCGACAGTACTTTATACTTCTTCAGTTCAGGTAACAGCGCGGCCAGCTCGCCCCAGTCCTTGAGTCCGTAGTACGCCCTGCGCAGCAGATCCAGCACATAAGGGTGACGACCGGCATTACGTCGGGCGCGCACCAGCGTGGCCAAAGCCTGCTCATACTGGCCTGAGTGCAGACGCAATTCTGCCTGCGTCAACTCTACTGCAATACCCGCCTCGGATTCAGCGTCCTCGGCTGCGCCCAGATACTCACGCATCTTGTCCGGCTCATTGAGGCGGTAGCTGGAGCGGGCTGCCATAAGGTAGTTGATCAAGGGCGCTTCACTGTTTCTTGCACCGCGCAGCAACTGCCGCCTTGCTCTGGTCCAGTTGCCTTCAATAAAACTGATCAGCCCGCGCGTTGTCAGGCGCGAGGATGCGCGCGCGCGGCGGCCACCTATCCAGCTGGCGAGAGAGGCCTGCCCGCCAATCAGGCGGCGTACAAGCCGCACCAGCAGGTAAACCAGGAAGGTGAACACGGCCAGTACCGCGATGCCTACCCAGAGACTGGTCTCTACCGTGTAATTGCCGTACGCGACCAGCACATAGCCAGGGTCGGTTTCGATTACCGCGACGATGCCCACGCCCAACAGCAGGGCTACGAGCACCAGAATAAATAACGTGCGCATGACTTATTCCGCGCCTCCCTGTTGCAGGCGCTGCTTCATCGCCTCATCGAGAGCCTGCAGGGAACGGTTCATATCCGGCATTTTCACCTGCACCGTCTGCCCTTCCAGTTGCGTCAGCTCACGCAGCATTGCCCTGGCGGTAGCTTCATCCGTATCCAGAAACTGCGACACCCAGTGCTGGGCGCGCTGCAGGCTCTCTTCATAGAGACTCTGGTTACCAGACAGCAGAGCCACCTGAGCCTGCTCCAGCAGCATGCGCATGTTCTGGCGCACCAGGCCCTCCCATTGCGGGTCCATCAGTGCCTGCATGGGCACTTCCCGGCGGCGAATGACAATGTAGTCCGAGAGCTTGCGTGCGGCCTGTTCATAGCCCCTCTCCAGGCGAACCTGCCAGTTGTCATCAGGCTCGCGCTCAGGCTGTGCCTCCTGCTCCGGCATCTGGAAAATACGCAGTATGTCGGCCTGCTCTATCAAGGCTGAAAGGCGCAGGTAGATGCCTTCCACGTCCACCCTGGGCACCGCACGCAGGGCCGCTTTCTCGGCGGCAACTGCTCGTCGCACGGGATACAGGCTGGTGTCATCCAGCTCTCGCAGAATGCTGTCGGCACTGTCCAGCAGGGCCAGTGCCGATTCTGTATCGCCGGCCATAATGACTCTCTGGCTTGCCAGCCTCAGCAGATACTGCGCCTCTGCGCGCAGCCAGCTCTCCTGGTCGTTGGCACTGAAAGCTGCCATTTGCTCGCTGTGCCGATCCAGCCGCGCCTGGATTGCTGCCAGCTCACTGGTCTGCTGCTCTAGCTGGCTTCGGGTCGCCTGCCCGCTGGCCTGTAACCCGGCATTCAACTCTGCCTGCAGCTTGCGCTCCACTGAGCGCAGCTCATCCATCTCACCACCAGCGGCCGCTTCAAGCTCAACAATACGCTGCTGCAGGTTTTTCTCGCGCTCCAGGCCCTGCATGACCGACCAACCGGCCGCAGCGGCCAAAGCCAATACCAGCAGCAGCGCCAACCAGCCCACCAGCGACGAGCCGCCTTTCGGCGTTGGCGCAACGGGCGGGGACACGGACGGTGCCGGCTTACGTGCCTCATCCTTGTTCTCGGCGGCAGCAGTCGCCACTGGCTTGTCATCCTTCACGGTCGCGCTGCCCTGCTCGTCTGCAACGGTTTCTTCGGTTGGATTGTCTTTATTCTCACTCACTCGCTACTCTCCGCTACGCCTGTTCAGCAGGGCTTGCAACATGGCCACGTCGCCCGCATTCTCCGCCGTCGTAATATCGCTGAAACCTGCCCGCTGCGCGATCGCCGCCACGCGTGACGAGGGTACGATCAACGCTATATCCCTAAACTTAGTGGTTTCTCTCTCGCTAAGCAACGTCAGCATATTGGCCAACCCCTCGCCACTGCTGATCATAATGGTGCCCACCTGCTGCTCAAGCAGTATTTCTGCCAGTTTACCGGCTGGCAATGCTGGACACACGCGCCGATAGCAGTGCAGCTCATCGACCTGTGCACCGCGATCGGCCAGCGCATCGCGCAGGGCCTGACGCCCCCCTTCGCCTTTTACTATCAACACGCGATCGCCGCGCAAATCAGACAACGCGGGCAACGCCAACAGACCTTCGCTGTCCATGCGTTGCACGGGCGCCTGTGGCGCAAGGCCACGCGCGGCCAGGCCCTGTCGAGTGGCGTCACCTATGGCATACCAATTAATGCCTACGGGTAGCTGAGGCCAGTTGTCATCGAAGCAGTCCAGACCAAAACGCACCGCGTTGGTGCTGATAAAAATTACATGCTGGTAGTGATCAAGATCCGCAACCAGGCGGCGTTGCTCCGGGGGTAGCGATGTCAGAGGCTGTAACGCTAACAGTGGTTGGTGGACCGCGCGCATGCCTCGCTCCTGCAAGGCTGCCAGTAAACCGCGCTCCTGACCCTCAGGTCGCGTCACCATTATCGCCGACCTAATGGTCATAAACTTCGGCAAGAATGCCGCCAGCTCCCTGCTCAAGCAGATCACGGGCCACACGCACGCCCATGGCTTCAGCATCTCCCGGCTCGGCTGTAGCTTCAGCGCGCAACAACTCGGTACCATCGGGTCGCCCCACCAAACCGCGCAGCCACAGGCGACCATCTGGCAGGAATTCAGCAAAGCAGGCTATGGGCACCTGGCAGCCTCCATTCAGGTGCCGGTTCATGGCCCGCTCGGCGGCCACGCGCTGGGCGGTGGGCTCATGGTGCACGGCCTGCAAAAGCGCCAGCGTGTGATCGTCATCCGTTCGCAGCTCTATCCCCACCGCGCCCTGGCCTCCGGCCGGCAATGACTCCTCTGCCGGAAGACGGCTGGCAATACGCGACTCGAAACCCAGACGCAGCAGGCCGGCGCTGGCGAGAATGATGGCGTCATATTCACCCTCGTCAAGCTTGCGCAGGCGCGTATTCACATTGCCGCGCAAAAAGTTGACCTTGAGGTCCGGGCGTCTGGCACGCAGTTGGCATTCACGGCGCAGGCTGGATGTGCCCACCACTGCGCCTGCAGGCAGCGCGTCCAGACTTGTGTAATGGTTACTGACGAACGCGTCGGTAGGATCCTCACGCTCGCAGACTACACCCAGCCGCAAGCCCTGCGGAAACTCCATGGGCACGTCCTTCATGGAGTGCACGGCGATGTCGGCGCTGCCGTCGAGCAAAGCCGTTTCCAGTTCCTTGACGAACAGCCCCTTGCCGCCGACTTTAGCCAGGGGTACGTCGAGTAACTGGTCTCCACGCGAGGTCATACCCAGTAAATGCACCTCCAGGCCAGGGTGCGCGCGGGTCAGCGCATCACGAACAAATTCCGCCTGCCACAGGGCCAACGGGCTCTCCCTTGTGGCAATGGTAAGAGCGCGGCTTTGCATGGGGGTATTCCTTGTGGGCTGATATTTCGGGGGCTGCACATCATAACACTACGGCGCGCCGCATTCAGCGCTGGGCCAGACGCAGCTTCACTTCACTGAGGTGACGCCGGCTTATCGCAGGCGCCTGTTCCAGGCCATCGAGAATCACCCTCCAGCTGCCGTCACCGGCCTTCTCGAGCCTGTCAACATGACGCAGAGCGACCAGGGCATTACGATGCACGCGTAGAAATTGCGCGCCAAATTCCTGCTCAAGATCTTTCAGGGTATCGGGAATGAGCAGTTCAAGCTCTGGCGACACCGCCGTAACGTACTTCTGCTCGGCAATGAAGCAGCGCACCTCCTCCAACGGTAAGGATTCGAACCCGCGGTGGGTGTGACTGCTGACGACCGTGCGCGCCGGCCCGCCTTGCGCACCCTCCCGTAAACTGGCGAGCTGTACCCGGTTGATGCGCCCGGCACCCTGCAATGCACGAGCGAGTTCGGCCTCGCGCACCGGCTTGAGCAGATAAGCCATAGCCTGGTGCTGCAGCGCCTGCAAAGCGTATTCATCATAGGCTGTACAAAAAATGATTGCGGGAGGTGAGTCCAGCTCGTGCAACTCGGAGGCGACTTCAATGCCGTCCATACCGGGCATGCGAATATCCAGCAGTACCAGGTCCGGCTCCTGTTCCGCCACCAGATCCAGTGCCTCGCGCCCGGCGCTCGCCTCAAAACACTCCCAGGAAGGCTCGATACGCGCCAACAGGCGCAACAGCCGCTCACGCGCAAGCGGCTCGTCATCAACAACCAGTATCTTCACTTCACCTCACCTGCCCGGGCGCATAGCGCAATGTTACGCGAAAATGCTGTGCAGCAGGCTCCAACTGCAAGCCTGCGTCGTTACCGTAAACCACCTGCAGACGCTGTTCCACGTTGGCTAGCGCCATCTGGTTGCCGTTGCTTGGGCTCCCGTCGGTACCGCTCCCTCCGGCTGGCACCGGGTTGTCCACAACGGCGCGTATTGCATCGCCGTCACGGTCCAATGCCACACTGATGCAGCCCCCTTCCGGCAGGCGGGCAATACCGTGATAGACGGCATTTTCGACCAGCGGCTGTAAAACCAGGCTCGGCATAGGCTCGTCGAGCAGGTCGGAGTCAACCCGCCAGTCCACCTGCAGTCTGTCACCCAGGCGCAGTTGTTCAATGCCCAGATACAACTCGCACAATCGCAACTCGTCTGCAACCGTCGTCACATCGCGACTCTCTTTCAGGCTGGCGCGGAACAGTTCCGCCAGGTCTTCAACCGCCTGCTCGGCTGATTCTGGTCGTGACATGATCAAACTGGCTATGCTGTTGAGTGTATTGAATAAGAAGTGGGGCCGGATACGCGCCCGCAGTGAATCCAGCCTGGCCTGCAGCTCCATCTGCTGCTGGCGCAACAATTGCTGCTGCAGGAAAAAGTAGCGCAGGATAATGCCACCAATCACCAGGGATACCAGTGCGTTGCGCAGTATCCACCAGCCGCCCTGCGTTGCACCGGTCAGCCAGGGAAACAACCACAAGGCCATGCCACTGGAGCCAACGGTGACCAGGGCTATAAACAGCAGGCTGATAGCGGTTGCCAGGACAAGATTGAGCCGACTCAGCGGACCACGGCTGAGACACAGGACCAGCGCACTTGCCAGCACCACCCATTGCACGAACAGTGAGCAGGTTGCCAGCAGGTCCCAATCGAAGTGCGGCAAGGCACTGCTGGCGAGTGTGTATACCATCACCAGCAACTGGGCCAGCAGCACCATCAGTAGCACGGGCCGGGACGCACACAGGTCCGGGATGAAAAAATCCCCTAACGCGGCGGCTTTTTCGTCCTGTTCGCGATCAGCCTGGCCTGGCCGCATGCGCGCTCTCCCCTCGCGCCATACCGGCGCAGCATTTAATACCAAACAGCCTGCCCACACTGAGTGAACCAGCCCTCCCCTTACTGGTATACTTGCATCCCTTCATGGCCCGGACAAGGTAAAAAGTCACGTCGGGCGAACCGTTCAGCAACAGGATTTCAGATGAGCAAGCAACAGGACACCAGCAAACTCTGGGGTGGGCGCTTTAACGAGCCGACGGACAGTTTCGTGCAGCGTTTCACCGCTTCGGTGACCTTCGACCAGCGCATGGCCGCGCAGGACATCACCGGCTCCCTGGCCCATGCACAGATGCTGTGCAATGTGGGTGTATTGTCGGCAGCAGAACTGGCGCAGATCCAGGATGGCCTGGCCACGGTGCAGCAGGAGATAGACGACGGCAGCTTCCAGTGGTCCATAGAGCTGGAAGACGTGCACATGAATATTGAGGCACGACTCACCGAGTTGATTGGCACCACGGGCAAAAAGCTGCACACCGGCCGCTCGCGCAACGACCAGGTCGCAACCGATATCCGCCTCTACCTGCGCCAGGCCATAGACCGTATCGCCAGCGAGCTCGGCCGCCTGCAAACAGGCACGATAACCCTGGCGGCGGCCAACACCGACACCATCATGCCCGGCTTCACTCACCTGCAGACTGCCCAGCCGGTTTCCTTCGGCCATCACCTGCTGGCCTGGAACGAGATGCTGGAACGGGACTACGGGCGACTGATGGACTGTCGCGCACGCATGAACCAGTCTCCGCTGGGCGCTGCTGCCCTGGCCGGGACCACTTATCCTGTTGATCGCGCGCAAACCGCCGCAGCGCTGGGCTTCGACCGACCCACGGAAAACTCTCTGGACTCGGTGTCCGACCGTGACTTCGCGATCGAGTTCTGCTCTTTCGCCGCACTGTTGCTGACACACCTGTCGCGCATGTCTGAGGAGCTGGTTATCTGGACCTCGGCGCAGTTCAACTTTATCGAACTGCCGGACCGTTTCTGCACTGGCTCGTCCATCATGCCGCAGAAAAAAAATCCCGATGTGCCTGAACTGGTGCGCGGCAAAGTGGGCCGCGTAAATGGGCATCTGATATCACTGCTAACGCTGATGAAGAGTCAACCGCTGGCTTACAACAAGGATAACCAGGAAGACAAGGAACCCCTGTTCGACACAGTCGATACCGTGCTCGACTGCCTGCGCGCTTTCGCCGATATGGTGCCGGCGATCAAGCCAAGGGTTGACCGGATGCGAGACGCTGCACGCAGTGGCTTTTCCACCGCCACAGATCTGGCCGACTATCTGGTGAGACAGGGCTTACCGTTTCGCGATGCGCACGAGGTGGTGGGTAAGGCTGTGGCCCACGGTGTCGAGACGGGGCTGGACCTGGCAGAGATGGACCTGGCGACGCTGCAGGGTTTCCATGCAGGGATCACGGAAGACGTCTATGAGGTTTTGACACTGGAGGGCTCAGTCAGCGCCCGCGACCACCTGGGTGGCACAGCGCCGAGGCAGGTGGCCGCAGCAGCGCAACGGGCACTTGCCGCGCTGCAGTCGCGCTGACACGGCGCCCTGCTTTCAGGGCCGGTATCTCACGCTGGCCTGAAACGTCACGTCGGGCGCGGTTTCCACCTGCACATCCTCAATCACGCTCAGCTCCATGGACCAGCGCGGGGTGATCTTCCAGCGACCACCCACTGTCAGCATGATCGCCTCGTCGCCAAGCGCCGTGATGGCACTGTCCGCTGGCGCGGCATGGGCATCAACCTGGCCGATCAACGACCACGCGCTGCCCAGCTGCCAGTCCAGCGACAGCCCGGCATACCAGATATCCCGTTGCTGCACCTCGCTGACCAGGTCACTGCGACCGGCACGCAGATACCCCAACTGCCCATGCCAGCGCAGCGGCAGGTCAGCCAGGTGATCCCCGGAGAAACGCAGGGTCAGAAACGCGTCGGCGGCGCCGCTGCCAGTGAAATCCTGCTCGTCACCCGTAGCAAACTTGTAACCCAGCGCGAGCGCAACCGAGGTGGCCTCTTGCTGGTAAAAGCGGTAGCTCAGCGCCAGCGTGGCATCACCCAGGCCAGAACTGTCGTCACGCAGGGTAAAGCTGTCCGCTCCCTGGTAGGAATAATCCAGTGCGTCCCGGGGTACATCGGAGCGTCCGCCGTCGGACATGCCCCACAACTCGTGCCAGTTATCGATCAATGAATCCAGACTGCCCCCGCTGTGGTCCAGCCAGGGCAGCTCCAGCTGCAGGTCCCAATCGGTGGCCAGTGCATAGCGCAACTCCAACGCCACGCGCAGGGTTTCGCCATCAAAAGCAAGACTCTCATCACCACTGCGCTCGGAAATATAGTGGCTGGCAATACTGGTGTGCGCGGCCACTGAGACCCGCCCCACCGGGCCGATACCTGCATCGCGCTGTGACGGCAGGCCCAGCAGGCCCGCTACCGGGCTCAGGTTCTTGACGTAAAGAGGTTCCTGCGCATGCACCGCTGGACCGACGCCCATCAGGCAGCTTGGCAGCGCTATGCAAACCGCCTGGCTTATCCGGCGTGACGCTGGAAACCTTATTGCCACTGAAAGTCGATCTCGCCCTGCTCGCGCATCTGCTGCACCACAAAGGGTCGCAGCAGAGTACCGTCGCGGGTATTGCGCCAGTCGCCGGCTTCGTGGTCGTACTCAAAATGGAAGCCGCCGGAGCGCGCCGCCAGCCAGAGTTGCCTGACCGGTGGCTGGCGGCTGAACACCATGGTGGTGCCGTTTTCAAACTTCACCGTCAACACGCCGCCACCGGCCTCGTAATCGAGGTCGGAATCGACCTCGTCCAGCCCCAACTCAACCGCCTCGAAGGTGGCATCCACGCGTTCACCAAACTCTGCTTCCGATATCACTGTAGCCTGCTCGTCGTTAAAACACAGCACATGATAAGGGCTGCTCGCGCCGCTTACTACCGGCAGGTATAATCGCCGCTTTTAACCATTGGGAGCCGCCATGCGCCACCTCACATTACTGGTCCTCCTGGTCCTGATGAGCGGCTGCGGCCAAACCGGCCCGCTATACCTGCCGGGGCAGGCCCCGGGCTCCGATGCGGACGAGAATGCAGCGGCTGCACCACAGCAAAACGCTCCCTGAGCCCAGGCCAAGAGACCAGAAAACATGGATTACTTTCCTTACCGGGACGGCGTGCTGCACGCTGAATCGATTCCTGTCAGCGACATAGCAGAACGCTACGGCACACCCTGCTACATCTATTCGCGCGCAGCGCTGGAGAATGCGTTCCAGCAATACCAGCGCGCCCTGGCCGGTTGCGACCATCTTATCTGCTACGCGGTGAAAGCCAATTCCAACCTGGCAGTGCTGGATGCCCTCGCACGCCAGGGCGCCGGCTTTGACATTGTCTCCGCGGGGGAACTGGAACGGGTAATTGCCGCGGGTGGCGAACCCGGAAAAGTTGTCTTTTCCGGAGTAGGCAAGAAGCCTGAGGAAATGGCGCTGGCCCTGGAACTGGGTATTGCCTGCTTTAACCTGGAATCCGCCGCCGAACTGGAGGTACTGGCACGCGTGGCAGCCCGGAAAGGCCGGGTCGCGCGGGTATCAGTGCGCGTGAACCCGGATGTAGATGCACAGACTCACCCCTACATCTCCACCGGGCTGCGCGAAAACAAGTTTGGCGTGACCGCGGATGAAGCGCTGCGTGTCTACCGGCGCGCGGCGGAACTTGAGAGCATTGAAGTGGTAGGGGTAGATTGCCATATCGGCTCACAGCTGACGCAAATCAGCCCGTTCATCGACGCCCTGAGGCGCCTGTTGGGCCTGGTGGATGAACTGGCCGAGGAAGGCATTGTCCTGCACCATCTCGACCTTGGCGGCGGCCTGGGCGTCTGCTATAAGGATGAGCAACCCCCTTCCATCGGCGACTATATCGCCGCTGTGCGCCAGCAGCTGGGAGACCGCCCACTGAAGCTGGTGTTCGAGCCGGGGCGCTCCATTGCTGCCAACGCCGGCCTGCTGGTTACGCGCGTGGAATACCTCAAGACCACACCGGAACACAATTTCGCCCTGGTCGACGCGGCCATGAATGACATGATTCGACCCGCCCTGTATCAGGCATGGCTGGATATTCGCAACACCCGGGAACACAGCGATGGGCACCGCGCTAACTGGGACATTGTCGGGCCCGTGTGTGAGACCGGTGACTTCCTCGGCAAGGACCGGGAACTCACCCTGCATCAGGGTGACCTGCTCGCCCTGTCCGGCGCAGGCGCCTACGGCTTCACCATGAGTTCGAACTATAACAGCCGTCCGCGCGCCGCAGAGCTCATGGTGGATGGCGAACAGGTTCACCTGGTGCGCGAAAGAGAGACCTTTGCTGATATCATTCGAGGTGAACACCGCCTGCCACAGCAGAGCTGAAACAGGGGTATAACGGGCCTAACATGCTATTGAAGTTCACCAAAATGCACGGCGCAGGCAACGACTTCGTGGTCATTGACCTGATCAGCCAGCGCTGCAAGTTGCGCCCCCGGGATATCCGCAAGCTGGCGGACCGGCGTTTTGGTGTGGGCTGCGACCAGGTGCTGATTGTCGAGCCCCCCGGCAGTCCCGAGGTGGATTTCCGCTACCGTATCTACAATGCCGACGGGAATGAAGTGGAACAGTGCGGCAACGGCGCCCGCTGCTTCGCCCGCTTTGTGCGCGACAAGCGACTCACCCGCAAACGCGTGATTACGGTAGAGACCCATGCCGGCATCATTACCCTGCGCATACGCGACAACCACCGCGTGGAGGTGGATATGGGCGCGCCGATCTTTGCACCCGAAGCCATACCCTTCGAGGCCGCCGAGCAGGCGAGCTGCTACACCCTGAATGCAGGCGGCACGGAGCTGGAGATAGGCGCACTCTCTATGGGCAACCCCCATGCCGTGCAGCGCGTTGAGGATGTCGACAAAGTGGATATTGCACAGCTGGGCCCGCTGATAGAGCATCACCAGCGCTTCCCACAAGGGGTCAACGCCGGTTTTATGCAGCTGGTTTCCGAGCAGGAGATAAAACTGCGTGTATTCGAGCGCGGTGTGGGCGAAACGCTGGCCTGCGGAACCGGTGCCTGTGCCGCAGTCGTCTACGGCCTCTCGCGCGGCTGGCTGCGTGATACCGTGACAGTGAATCTTCCTGGCGGTAAGCTGTCCATATCATGGGCAGGCCAAGGCCACCCCGTCATCATGACCGGCCCCACCGCAGTGGTATTCGAGGGCACGATACGAATCTGAGGCGCCTGGCAAGGGCGCCACCTATACCAGGGAACACCTAATGGCAGCAGGGAATGAGTACAGCAACAGGGCGGCACACGCGATGACACTGAACGACGACATGGTGCGCGAGTACCTGCAGGAGAATGGCGACTTTCTCCAGCGTAACCCGGATATGCTTGACCACCTGCATATTGCTCACGCCTCGGGCAGCGCCGTGTCGCTGGTGGAGAAACAGGTGAGCATACTGCGTGAACGCAATATCGACATGCGTCACCGGCTCAAAGCGCTCACCACCAATGCACGGGAAAATGACAAGCTTTACGAGGAGACTCGTAAACTGGTGCTGACGCTGCTGGAAGCGGATTCCACCGACGCTTTGTACGAGGCATTTATGAGCGCCATGCGCGACGGTTTCAACGTGGACTACGCCAGCATGATACTGTTTGGTGAGCCGGTTGAAGGTGAGACCTGTCGCACCGAAGCCCCGGATTCTGCGAAGCGTGAAATCGGCGCCCTGCTCAAGAGTCGCAAGCCGGTGTGCGGGGTGCTGCGTAAGGAAGAGCTGGCCTACCTGTTCCCCAATGCGGGCGAAGTCGGTTCAGCGGCGCTGATGCCGCTGGCAAACGGTGAGGACCAGGGCCTGATCGCGGTAGGCAGCGCCGATGCCAACCGCTACACCAGCAATACTGGAACCCTGTTCCTGACGCATATCGCCGACGTGATTGTGCGCCTGCTGCCGAGGCTCCGGTAGGCTAATGTGAGCACCTCCCTGGCAGCTTCCTGCGAGCAGTTTGTTGATTATCTGCGAGACGTACGCCAGCTTTCCCCTCACACCCTGAGCAACTACAGCCGCGACCTGGCATCACTGCAGCGCTTCAGCGAAGGGCTTAACCGGTACAGCGCGAGCGACCTGCACGAAGCCGACATCCGTGCCTGGGTGAGCCAGCTGCACCACCGCGGACTCGCCGGCAGCAGCATTCAGCGCAGCCTGTCGGCGGCGCGCTCGCTGTTTAACTACCTGGGCCGCATTAACGGCCACCCGCGCAACCCGGCGGCCAGCGTACAGGCCCCGCGCAGGCCGCGGCGCCTGCCGAAAACGCTGGATGCGGACCAGGTCAATCAGTACCTGGAGTTTCAGGACGATGGCCCCACCGCGCGCCGCGACCGCGCGATTGCCGAGCTGTTTTATTCCTCCGGGCTGCGCCTGGCTGAGCTCACCGCAATGAACATCGATGACATAGACCGCCAGTCAAGGTTGCTCTCGGTCACCGGCAAGGGCAACAAGACACGCACTGTACCCGTGGGCTCCGCTGCTATCGCTGCCATAGACAGTTGGCTGGAAGTACGGCCGCACAACCCTGCCAACGAGGATGCCGCGCTCGCCCTGTTCACCAGCAACCGCGGGCAACGTATCAGCGTGCGTAATATTCAGGCGCGGCTGAAGCTGCAGGGCCGCAAGGCAGGCATGCGCCAGGACGTGCACCCACATATGCTGCGCCACTCTTTTGCCAGCCACATGCTGGAGTCTTCCGGCGACTTGCGCGCAGTGCAGGAACTGCTGGGGCACGCCAATATTTCCACGACGCAAATCTACACCCACCTGGATTTCCAGCACCTGGCCAAAGTCTACGATGCTGCCCATCCCAGGGCGAAGCGACGCAAGCAGGACTGAGCCGTTGACGATCAAAGTTGTAACCTTCGACCTCGACAACACCTTGTGGGATGTTGACCCGGCGCTGCTTCGGGCCGAGGCCGCCCAGCGCGAATGGCTACTGCAACATCGCCCGGGCGCCATGGAACACTACGATCACGATGGCCTGTGGGATTTCAAGAAACAGGTCTGGAAGCGTCACCCTGAGCTGCTGCATAACGTCAGCGCCATGCGGCAACAGATGCTGCTGGAGCTGCAGCTGGCAGCAGGCTACGCCGAGCCGGAAGCAAGAGCCGGCGCGGAGCAGGCCTTCGCCGTGTTTCTGGAACAGCGTCACAGCGTGGAGCTGTATGAAGAGGCGCTGGGCGTGCTGGAGGAACTGGCGCGAGACTTCACCCTGGGAGCGCTGACCAACGGCAATGCGGACATCTACAAGACCGATGCCGGGGAATACTTCGACTTTGCCTTTCTGGCGGAACAGTTCGGCGCCAGCAAACCCGCGCCGGACATGTTTCAGGCCGCCATGCACCAGTCAGGCGCGGCGGCCTCGGAGATCATTCACGTGGGGGATAACCCGGAGCACGACGTTCAAGGCGCGCTGGCAGTGGGTATGTACACGGTATGGGTTAACACGCCCGGCAAGGACTGGCCGGGAGGCGAGCGGGCTCACCGCGAAATAAACAATCTCAGTGCCCTGCCTGAGGCTATCGCCGATATCGTGGCGGAAAAGGCAAGCGGGCGACCGGTTACCTAGATAGCGTCTTCGCCAGTCTCCCCGGTGCGGATGCGAATCACCTGTTCCAGGGACGATACGAATATCTTGCCGTCGCCGATCTTGCCGCTATTTGCGGTACTGGTAATGGCTTCAATCGCTTTTTCCACGTCGTCTTCGGATACTGCAATCTCCAGCTTCACCTTGGGCAGGAAATCCACCACGTATTCCGCCCCCCGGTACAACTCGGTGTGGCCTTTCTGTCGACCAAAGCCTTTCACTTCGGTGACAGTGATGCCCTGCACACCAATTTGCGACAGCGCGGTGCGCACATCGTCCAGCTTGAAGGGTTTGATAACGGCAGTAACCAGTTTCATCGACGGAGCCTCGTTGTCTCAGAGGCGCCAATGATAGGCGCTATGGTGCCGGGTGTAAATTGCGGCCGGTCAAGGTTGCTGCCGCAGCGGTTGCTGCCGCAGCGGTTGCGCCCGCACAAAAAAAGGTTCATCGCACATTAGCGGGGAATAAGGCGTTCAAACAAAGCGGGTTCGACCGCTCGGGGGTATACCACGATTGCAGTGGCCGCTCAGCTGGAACGTGTCTCTCCACCAGGCAACCCCGCTAATCTGCAAAGAACCAAAAAAAAGGGGGCCCGAAGGCCCCCAAGAACACGCATTTTCCAATGCGCCCGCAAGCTTGTTCAGATTCCGCTGCCCTTGCTGCCAACGAATTCGGGGTAGGCTTCCATGCCGCACTCGGCAACGTCCACTCCCTCGTACTCTTCCTCTTCGCTGACACGGATACCCATGACCGCCTTGAGCACGCCCCAGACAATCAGGCTGGTACCGAAGACCCAGACGAAGATGGTCGCTGCGCCAATGAGCTGGCCGCTGAAGGAGGAGCCGTCGTTGGTGACAGGCACCAGCAACAGACCGAGCAGACCCACTACACCGTGAACCGAGATGGCACCAACGGGGTCGTCAATTTTCATCTTGTCCAGGGTAATGATGGAGAACACGACCAGCGCCCCGCCGATACCGCCGAACAGGGTTGCCTGCAGCGCTGAGGGCGTTGACGGCTCAGCCGTGATCGCGACCAGGCCTGCCAGTGCACCGTTGAGCGCCATGGTCAAGTCAGCCTTGCCAAACAGCACCTTGGCGACGATCAATGCCACAATCAGGCCACCGGCCGCTGCTGCGTTGGTGTTCATGAATACGATGGCCACGCTGTTGGCGCTTTCCACGCTGGCGGTCGCCAGTACAGAACCACCGTTGAAACCGAACCAACCCATCCAGAGGATGAAAGTACCCAGGGTAGCCAACGGCAGGTTGGCACCGGGAATCGCGTTCACCTGCCCGTTGGGGCCGTACTTGCCTTTACGCGCACCCAGCAGGATGACACCGGCGAGGGCCGCAGCGGCACCAGCCATGTGGACAATGCCTGAGCCGGCAAAGTCAGAGAAGCCCAGGTCGCCCAGCGTGTACATGCCAAATACAGCGTTGCCACCCCAGGTCCAGGAACCTTCCATTGGATAGATGAAGCCGGTCATTACCACGGCGAAAATCAGGAACGCCCAGAGCTTCATGCGCTCAGCCACGGCACCCGACACGATAGACATGGCTGTCGCCACAAACACCACCTGGAAGAAGAAGTCAGCGGAGGGAGCATACGTTGCTGCCTCTTCCGCACCGGTGACCCCGTCGCCAGTGATGGTTGACAGGAACAGGTCCCCGCCATACATGATCATGTAACCGCACACCATGTACATGGTGCAGGCAACGGCGTACAGCGCCACGTTCTTAAGCAGGATTTCTGTGGTGTTCTTGGAGCGGACCAGGCCTGCCTCGAGCATGGCGAAGCCGGCAGCCATCCACATTACCAGCGCACCGCACACCAGGAAGTAAAAGGTGTCCAGCGCGTACTGCAGTTGAAAAATATTGTCTTCCATTGGAAAACCTCTCTTGAATTCAGTTCGGGGTTAGATGGCTTCTTCGCCGGTCTCACCGGTGCGGATACGGACAACCTGCTCAAGCGGGGAGACAAATACCTTGCCGTCGCCGATCTTGCCGGTGTTGGCTGCCTTGGTGATCGCCTCAATGGTCTGGTCGACTACGCTGTCGGCCACCGCCACATCAATTTTCACTTTGGGCAGAAAGTCGACAACGTACTCGGCACCGCGGTACAACTCGGTGTGCCCTTTCTGGCGGCCAAAACCCTTAACCTCTGTGACAGTGATGCCCTGTACGCCGATTTCAGACAGCGCCTCGCGCACGTCGTCCAGCTTGAAGGGCTTCACTACAGCCGTGATTAATTTCATGTTTCTCTCCTGATATTGTGTGAGGTTCCGGAGCGGTGCTGCCTACGGGCTATCCCGCTCCGGATCAAGTGCGTTTACATGCTCTTGGAGATGGAAATCACAACAGTGTCATCACCCCAGTCGGTGTCGAACACGTCTTCCTCATCGAGAGTGGTACCTACATAGGCAGCGCCAAGGTCAACGCCCATTACTGACCAGGTCAGGCCCACGGAGTAGTCGGTGTAGGAGTCCTCTTCGTTGGAGAGGAAGCCGCCGTCTTCATCGAGGTCGTTGAAGCCCACGTGCAGGTCCAGCGAGAGGTTCTCGCCCAGGCTGAAGCTGTAATCCGCGTAGTAGTAGAAGAACTTCTCGGTCTCGCCGTAGTAGTCATCCGAGTAGGCCATGCCCAGGGTCAGGTCGTGCCAGGAAAAACTGCCGTACACTTCCTGGTAATCGCCTTCACCGGAACCGTCATCTCCCGGGTAGTCGTAGTACAGGTAGCCGACATCGATCGCGGAGTTCTCGCCCACGTCCATGCCCCAGCCAATGTAGTAATCCAGTTCCAGCGAACCGTTGAAGCCGTCCGTGCTGTCGAAGTCCACTGAGGAACCCCAGGTACCGATGTAAATGCCGTTGTCGAACGCCAGGTCGAATCCGCCCTGGATGGCGATATCCTCATTGGACTGGGAGATACCGCGGAAGCGGTAGTCACTCACCAGCGCAACGTTGGCGCTAACCTCAGCAGCCTGGGCAGTGGTAGCAGTAGCGCCGGCCAGAACTGAGGCAGCGATGGCGGCGGGAAGGATTTTTTTCAACATGTTTCAATCTCCAAAAAAGACGTATCGGGGTGTCAGATGTGTATGCGTCGTTTCTGTATCGGGCACACCGTGCGCGCTATACAAATCTGACCTGTAGATTGCAGAGCGTGTGCCACAAGCTTTTTTGTTTCTAATATTCAATAACTTAGAAGAAAAAGAGTGATTCCTGGCTGCGCCTGATGCACCAAGGGTGACCCTATTTCTGCACCGTGCGAGTGCCTCGCACCAAAAAGGCGCACCACGGCGAAGCACTTCAGTGCCTCCCTGCTTTACACCGGCAAGACCGGTACACGCATGCTTATGATCTGTGTTCACCGGCACAAATGGACTAGAATCTTCGCTCTACGTGACAGAGAAGGTTTCAGTATCGATGGCGATCAAACCACCACCTCCACCATGGGAGGTGCTACAGCAGGTAAGCGATATGGTCGGGGGATCGGGCCTGAAAGGCGAAGTTGACAAGGGTATGCGTGCGCTCGCCCAATCTGCGTTGTCGCGCATGGATGTTGTCAGCAGGGAAGAGTTCGACGCCCAGGCCGACATTCTCAAGCGTACCCGCGAGCGCGTGGTGGCTCTGGAAGCGGAACTGGAAACGCTGACCCGGGAACTGGAAGCCCTGTCGGCAGCAAACTGATCAGCAACGGGCGGCCCCGGCGGCCGCCTGCTGCAGCGCTCAAGGACGAGCCATGGAACTGTCTGTTATTCACAGCCGGGCGTTATCGGGGCTGTCGGCACCGCCGGTGCGGGTAGAGACGCACCTTTCCAACGGGTTGCCGGCGTTCAATATCGTGGGCCTGCCAGAGACGGCAGTGCGCGAAAGCAAGGAGCGCGTGCGCAGCGCCATTCTCAACTCCCATTTCGAGTTCCCCGACCGGCGTATCACCATCAACCTTGCGCCGGCAGACCTGCCCAAGGAAGGCGGCCGCTTCGACCTGCCGATTGCCCTTGGCATTCTTATGGCATCGGGCCAGCTGCAGAACAGGCAGTGCACTGACCACGAATTTCTGGGTGAACTGGCCCTGGACGGTACACTTTGCGCTGTACCGGGCGTGGTGTGTGCTGCGCTGGCCTCAAGCGCGTGCGGGCATGCCCTGGTCGTGCCCTCGCCCTGCTCGCGCAAAGCCAGCCAGGTGCCGGATGCCCGCATCCTGGCCGCCCCCGACCTCTTGACACTGTGTGCACACATCAATGGCGCGCAAGCCCTGCCGACGGAACAGGTTGCGGAGCCGGCAAAGCCGCCAACCTACCCCGACCTCGCCGATGTGGTCGGCCAGGGGGCCGCGCGCCGCGCGCTGGAAATTGCCGCCTGCGGGGCGCACAACCTGCTGTTCAGCGGCCCGCCCGGCACCGGCAAGACCCTGCTCGCCAGCCGTCTGCCCGGCATCCTGCCGCCGCCATCACGAGAGGAGGCACTGGTCGCGCTGGCGCTGCGCGATTTTCAGGGCAGAGGCGAGGACGACACCAGCAGCCGACGCCCCTTTCGCGCCCCGCATCACAGCGCCAGCGCCGCTGCCCTGGTAGGCGGCGGCAGCCACCCTCGCCCCGGAGAGGTTTCCCTGGCTCACGGCGGCGTGCTGTTTCTTGACGAGTTGCCGGAATTTTCCCGCCATTGCCTGGAAGTCCTGCGGGAACCGCTGGAATCCGGCCAGGTCACCCTGTCACGGGCCCGGCACAAGCTGACGTACCCCGCCAGTTTCCAACTGGTAGCCGCCATGAACCCCTGTCCCTGCGGCTACCTGGGCGATCTGGAGCGCAGCTGTCGCTGCACACCGGAGCAGATCCAGCGCTACACCGGCAGGGTTTCCGGCCCGCTGCTGGATCGCATCGACCTGCTCGTGCCGGTACCCCGGATACCACCCGGATTACTACTGGAGAGCGGCGGCACTGGCGAGCCCTCGGCCGCGGTAAGAAGCCGGGTCGCGCTGTGCCGGGAACGACAGCGCGATCGCCAGCATTGCACCAACGCGCAACTGCAAAGCACGGCATTGCTGCAAGCCTGTCAGCTGGGCGCCCGCGAACGCGCCATTCTGGAGGCGGCTGCCAGCAAGATGCTGCTCTCGGGTCGCGGCTTGCACCGTACCCTGCGTGTTGCGCGCACCCTGGCCGACATGGACGGTACGGATGCAGTAAGAGAAGCCCACCTCGCCGAGGCGTTGGGGTATCGCACAGCCTGATCCAGGGCGGCGCGGTGTAACTGGCAATACCGAGCCGGCTTTACCCGTAGAGCCTGTCGTGACAGTATGCGCTACAAACTAATAGCCGTTAGTTTGCACCACCAGGCCACGTGCAAACGGGAGATCACGATGAGTCAATGCCCCTACTCCAACCTGCTGGACCCCGATACCTACAAAGATGGCATGCCCTACCAGATGCTGGCGGATGTCCGCCATGCTGGGCCGGTTGTCAAGATGGACGACCCCCTCACCGGCGTACCCTACTGGGTGGTCACCCGCATCAGTGATATCGACTACGTTTCCAAGAACCCGACGCTGTTCTCCTCTGCTGCGCGGTCCGCTTTCCCCATGGAGATGGACGAATTCACCGTGGAGATGCAGCAGAACACCATTATCAATATGGACCCACCGCAACACCAGAAGGTGAGGCGCATCGTGCGCAATGCCTTCACTCCCAAGCGGGTGGACTCGTATGAGCCGTCGTTCCGCGAGCACGCCAGGCGCATTGTCGATGCCGTGGCAACGAAAGGAGAATGCGAATTCGTGGAGGACGTGGCCGCCGAACTGCCGCTGATCTCCATCCTTGAACTGCTGGGCGTCCCGCTGGAGGATCGCAAGCAGTTTTTCACCTGGACCAACACCATGATCTTTGCCGACGACCCGGATATGGCAACCTCTATAGACGAGGCACAGGTGGCCGCCATGGAAGTGATCGCCTATGCCATGCAGCTGGCGGAGAAACACCGCGAGCAACCGATGGACAACATCACCAGCGCCTTGCTGGATGCAAAGCTTGAAGGGGAACCCGTCTCGCCGGACATGTTCGGCTGGATGTTCATCCTGATTCTGGTGGGTGGTAACGAATCCACGCGCACGGTCATGGCCCAGGGCATGCGTCTACTTATGGAGCATCCGGATCAACTGCAGTACCTGGTGGACAACCCCGACAAAATATCCAACGCAGTAGAGGAAATGTTGCGCTATAACACGGCTTTTATTTCCATGCGGCGCACCGCCACAGAGGATGTTGAAGTGGGCGGCCAACTCATCAAAAAGGGTGACAAGGTCATCCTGCACTACCACACGGCCAACCACGACGAGCATGTGTTCGGGGAAGATGCCATGGCATTTGACGTCACCCGCGCCGAGCGTATGCCCGATCTCTACAACCAGTTGCGCTCCTTCGGCATTGGTCAGCATTTCTGCATAGGCACGCACCTGGCCCGTTTGGAGTTGAACGTGATGTTCGAGGAAATCATCCCCCGGCTGCGCAACCCTCAATTTGCTGCTGAGCCAAAATACGTGCGCTCTTTCTTCGTTAACGCCATGAAGGAATTGCGCATAACCTTTGACCCGCAAGCACACAACGCAGACGCAGCCTGATACCCCGACGCCGCGGTCGCGCCATTGCCCGCAAGAGGGACAAGCCGTCATAATGCCTGACCGGGGTCGCGCGACTCCGCAGTTGCTGAACAGGGGAACAGGAATGCCAGGAATCCGTCTTGCACTACTTTGCCTGGGCCTTGCCTTTACCGGGCATGCGCTGGCTGCGGTGAGCCCGGAACAGGCCGCAAGTCTGGGCAAGGATCTTACTCCCCTGGGTGCGCAGGCGGCGGGCAACAGCGACGGCAGCATACCCGGGTGGGACCCGGGCATGACGCCCATTCCCGCTGACTTCCAACCCGGCTCCAACCGCTACATAAACCCTTACGCCGACGAAAACCCCCTGTATACCGTGGACGGAGGGAACTGGCGGGAGCACACCGAGGTGCTCACAGCAGGCAGCCAGGCCATGTTTGAGAAGCTCGGAGCAGCCGGTTTCGCCATGCACGTCTACCCCAGCAAACGCTCCCACAGCGCGCCGCAGTGGTTCTACAGCAATACAAAGAAGAACGCCGTTAACGCCAGGCTGGTGGCAGACGGCCAGAAAATTGAAGGCAACCTGCCAGGCACACCCTTTCCCCTGCCACAATCAGCCCTGGAGGTACTGTGGAATCACATGATCCGCTACGCAGAGCCCTCCAGCCAGGACTACGACGTGTATTACGTGGACAGCAACGGCAAGCCGGTACTGTCTACTACGGCAAGCTCGGCAATGATCTACCCCATGTACGAGACGCCCGACAAAGAGGTGGGAGACACCGCCTGGCTCAAGCTGCGCATCAACTACAAGGCACCGGCTCGCCGCGCCGGTGAAATCCTGCTGGTACACGAGCCGGGCGCGGACTACAGCGCCGGGCAGGGACGTCGCGCCTGGCAGTACCTGACCGGACAACGCCGCGTGCGCCTGGCGCCTGCCGTCGCCTTTGACACGCCGAACCCGGCCGTGGCGGGCACGTCCACCTATGACGATGCCTTTATTTTCAACGGCTCGCCCGAGCGCTTTGACTGGCAGCTGATCGGCAAACGGGAAATGATCGTGCCCTACTCAAACTACGACTTCATCTTCGCGTATGACGTGGAGACACTCCTGGGCGAGCGCTTCCTCAAGCCCGAGTACATCCGCTGGGAAAAGCACCGGGTGTGGGTGATAGAGGGAACACTGAAGGAGGGTCAGCGCCACCTGTACGGCAAGAGAACGCTGTATATAGACGAAGACAGCTGGTCGGCTGTTGCTGGCGAAACCTACGACACCCGCGGCAATCTTTGGCGGGTGCAGTTCAACTACGGGGCGCGGCTGTATGACGGCCATGCGAGTGCCGGTGCCAACGGCGTCTATGACCTGCTACAGGATATCTACAACCTGAACGGCAAATCCAAACCGGGTAAATACAGCCCTGGCTTTGACAGGAGTGACCAGTATTTTACGCCCAAGGGGATGGCCAGAGGGGGTATTCGCTAGCCCGCCTGAGGCCGCCGCTGTACAGCAGCCCCTGCCTGCGAGACCATAGCCGCCTGACACAGGCACACCGGGGCGACAATTGGACTCTCCAGACAACGTGGCAAAAAAACGCTACACCGGCGCAGAGAAGACGCTACTGGCCCTGCTTTGCCTGGCTGGCCTGTACACACTTTACTTCGCCTCCACATTGCTGATACCGCTGGTGCTGGCAGTAATGTTGTCTCTGCCGTTGTACCCGGTGGTGCATTGGCTGCGCCGGTTTTATATCCCTCGCGCTGTGTCCGGTGTGCTGTTGCTGGTGGCACTGGGTGTGCCCTTCACCCTGCTCGGCATGGAGTTGGCAGAGCCCGCAAAACGCTGGGTAGACCGGGTACCCGAACTGACCCTGAAGGTGAATGAAAAACTGGGCAACATCACCCAGGCCCTGTCAGGCACAGCGGAACCGGACACTGGCGCGGCCGCGCCGCAGGCGGAAGCGCCAGGCGCGCTGCAGCGCTTTTTCGACTGGTTTGACGACGACGCGACAGAGCAGGCTGAATTGGCCGCCGCACAGGCCTCAGGTAACGAGCTGTCGCGCCAGCTGGGGCTGCGCGGGCTGCAGTTGTTGCTCGATATCATGGGTGAAATGCCGGTTTTTCTCGCTCAGTTTGTCGCCGTTATTCTGCTGGTGTTGTTTCTGTTGGTGTACGGGCCGGGCATCTACTACACCGGGATAGAGGTCTTGCCGCGAGTAAAGGACAAGGCAGCGGCGAAATCACTGGTGTTGGAAACACAACGGGAGCTGTCCCGTTACATTGTTACCGTATCGACCATCAACCTGGGCCTGGGCCTGGTGACAACCGCAGCGCTGTGGGTGCTGCAATTCGAGGACCCGCTGTTCTGGGGTGCTGTTGTTGCCCTGCTCAACTTTGCGCCCTATATCGGCCCCGTGATCAGCGCGACGGCTATCGGCGTCGCCGGGCTGGACCAGTATGGTTTCGCCTGGGCTTCGCTGCTACCTGCCGCCGTCTACTTCCTGGTCAACACCATTGAGTCGCAGCTGGTCACGCCAGTGGCACTGGGCCGAACGGTGCGCATCAACCCGCTGGTCACCATCGTCTGGCTGATGCTGTGGGGGTGGCTCTGGGGGGCGGCCGGCGTGTTGATCGCCGTGCCGTTGCTGGTATGCCTGAAACTGGTCTTGTCGCGCCTGCAGGCGTTTCAGCCGTGGCTGAGTATCATCGAAGCGCGCATGGATGTGGCAAGCTGAGGCGCGGGCTTACAACTTGTCACGCAAGCGGCCCCGGTAGCGACTGCGGGCCAGCTGCTGCATGTCTTCAACGGTGTCACTCTCGTCCATGATCTCGCGGCCGAGCATGGTTTCCACTGCATCTTCGAGCGTCACGATGCCGGCTGTCTGGCCATACTCGTCCTCAACCAGGAACAGGTGTTCGCGCCGCTTGATGAACTGGTCCAGCAGCTGCAGTACCGGCAGCTCCTGGCGCACCCTGAAAATAGGCGAGGTGAGATCCCGCAGGGTCTCCTCGTTGCGCCCTTCGTTCTCCGCAACCAGGATGCGGTGACGCAGAACCAGCCCGGTAACGTTGTCTATATCCCCTTCAAAGACGGGTATTCGCGTAAATGGGGAGTCTCCCAGCAACTCCAGGGCATGGGCAAGGCTCAGCGAGCCGTCCAGCGCGGTGACCACCGTGCGCGGCGTCAGAATCTCCCCGGTTGTGGTTTCGCGCAAGGCCAGGATGTTCTCCAGCAACTCACTCTCATGGGTTCCCAGAGCGCCCTCCCGACGACCCAGACGCGCCAGGGCGGCAAGCTCGTCACGGCTGATACTACTGGCTTCACCATGCGCGAAACTGCGCGTAATCAGCGCTGAAAGCCACACGAAAGGAAACAGCAGCTTCACCAGCACCCGGATGACAAAGGCAGAGGGTAGCGCCAGCTGCTTCCAGAAGGTGGCGCCAAGCGTCTTGGGGATAATCTCGGAGAAATAGAGGATGGCAAGCGTGAGCACAAAGGCCACCAGCGTCTCGTACTGCGCGCCAAATACGCGCACAGCCTGCGCACCCACACCGGCGGCACCCATGGTGTGGGCAAAGGTATTGAGGATCAGAATACTGGAAATGGACTGGTCCAGGTCATCGCGCACTTTCTTGAGCACCAGTGCACGCCGCGGCTTGTCCTTCAGCTGGCTTTCTACGAAACCCGGCGTCACCGAGAGCAGTACAGCCTCAAGTACGGAGCACAGGAAGGAAATACCAATGGCTATTGCCAGATAGGTGACCAGCAGGGTCATAGTCTCGGGTCAGTCCTTTTCAGCAGAATATGGGCGCATTCTAACCGAAAAACGCAGCGCCGGGCTCAAAACATGGTTCCAGCCCGGCGGAATTGCCATAGCCTGACCGCTAGCCGAAAGTTTTACCCTGGGCAGCCATGTCCAGCAGCAGTGCCGGCGGTTGGAATTCGTCGCCATATTTTGCCGCCAGTTCGCCAGCGCGATCAGCAAAAGCCTGCACGCCATAGGCATTCACACACTGATAAACACCGCCTGTGTGCGGCGGAAAGCCGATACCCATTATCGAGCCGATATTGCCGTCGGCCACAGAGGCAAGGGTACCCTCTTCCATGATGCGAATAGCTTCCAGCACCTGGGAGAACAGCAGCCGGTCCTTCACGTCCTGGTACGGGATATCAGCGTAACCGTTTGCCGCGAACGCGTCTTTCAGACCCGCCCAGGTCTGTACCTTCTTGCCTTTTTCATCGTAATCATAAAAGCCCGCGCCCCTTGCCTGGCCAACGCGTTTGGCGTCCTCCACCATATAGCGAATGACCTCGAACTCAGGTCCCGGCTGCCATTCCACACCCGCCGCCTCGGCGTCGGCCCTGCGTTGCTGAGCGCCGTGGTAAGCGGTTTCCAGTGAGATGGTGTCCAGGGTCTCCAGCGGACCCATGGGCGAACCATTGAATGCCGCACCGTTCTCGATGAGCGCCGGATTAACCCCTTCAACCAGCATGCGCTGCCCCTGCGTAATCGTCTGGCCGATCACCCGCGTGGTGAAAAAGCCCGGCGCATCCTTCACTACAATGGGCTTCTTGCCCAGCTTCTGCGCCAGGTCAAACGCCCAGGCCAGGCACGCGTCGGAGGTCTGTTCGCCGGTGATGATCTCCACCAGCGGCATGCGCTCGGCAGGCGAGAAAAAGTGCATGCCAATAAAGCTCTGCGGACGCGCAGACGCCTGTGCCAGATCGGTAATCGGCAGGGCGGAGGTGTTACTGGCGAACACGGCCTTGTCGGACAGTACCGCCTCGGTCTCACGGGTGACCGTGGCCTTTACCTCGCGGTTTTCAAAGACCGCCTCAATCACCAGATCACAGCCGGCCAGGTCATTCACGTCGGCGGTGGGATGGATACGCGCGAGGATCTCCGCCGCCTGCCGCTCGTCGATACGGCGGTTTTTTTCGCAGGCCGTCGCCGCATAGGCCTTACCCTTGTCGGCGTTCTCCTGATTGATATCCTTGAGCACCACTTCGATACCCACCTTGGCAGCGGTAAAGGCAATCCCGGCACCCATCACGCCCGCGCCGAGGATACCCAGCTTCCTGACGTCGGTTTTATCGATGCCTTCAGGACGCGAGGCACCCGCGTCCAGCTGGTTCATCTGCACGAAGAATGTGGTCATCATATTCCGCGAGACCTGGTCCAGCAGCAGGCGCTGGAAGTACCGCGCCTCCACTATATGTGCCGTATCGTAATCGACCCTGGCGGTATCGATCACCGCGGCAATAATCACCTGTGGTGCGGTCATGTTGCCTTTGGTCTGGTTCATCACATTTACCGGGCCAAAATAGGTCAGTCCCTGCGTGGACTCGTCCTCCGGGCCGCCACCGGGAATGCTGTAGCCGGGCGCTTCCCAGGGTTGTTTCGCGTCCGGGTTGGCCAGCAGCCAGGCTTTGGCCTTCTTTGCCATGTCCTGCTCATCGGCAGCCAACTCGTGTACCAGGCCTGCCTCCAGCGCCCTGGACGCAACCAGTTGCTTGCCCTGTGATATCAGGGTGAGGGCCTCCTGCATGCCCAGCATGCGCACCATGCGCACCACGCCACCGGCGCCGGGCATCAAACCCAGCATCGCCTCGGGCAATCCAATCTTGACCCGGGGGCTATCCAGGGCAATACGATGATGACAGGCCAGGGCAATTTCATAGCCGCCGCCCAGGGCCGCCCCATTGATACCCACTGCCACCGGCACACCCAGTTTCTCCAACCGAGCCAGGGGCGCCTTGGATTCGATGATGCCGCAAAACATGCTCTCCCGCTCTTCGGCCGACGGGTTCAGGTCCATCTCCAACATCATGGTGATGTCGCCGCCGGCAAAGAACTGACCCGGTTTGCCCGAACGGATATACACGCCTTTTAACGCATCGCCCATCGCTTCCAGTTCATCCAGCGCCCTGGGCATGGCCTCTGCATATTCCTCGCCCATGACATTAACCGCTTTGCCTTCCTGGTCGAAGATCAGTTCCACGGTGCCATCGGCATCCTTTTCCAGTCTGATATAGCTCATGTCTCTCTCCAATCCTTCAAACGCGCTCGATAATCGTGGCAATGCCGATGCCGCCGCCGGCACACAGGGTGACCAGGCCGGTATTCAGGTCGCGACGCTCGAGCTCGTCGAGCAGTGTGCCCAGCACGATGGCACCGGTGGCGCCGATGGGGTGTCCCATGGCGATCGCGCCGCCGTTAACATTGATCTTGTCATCGGCAATATCCATCAGGCGCTGGTAGCGCAGCACCACGGAGGCAAAGGCCTCGTTCAGTTCAAACAGGTCTATATCACTGCTCTGCATACCGGCGAGTTTCAGCGCCTTCTCTGAAGCAGGGGCGGGCCCCGCCAGCATGATGGTCGGCTCGGCGCCGGTCACAGCACAGGCGCGAATGCGCGCACGCGGTCTCAGGCCCTGGGCTGCACCGGCCTCCTTGTTGCCCAGCAGAACCAACGAGGCACCATCGACCACGCCCGAGGAGTTACCCGGCGTGTGAATGCACTCCACTTTCTCCACCTGCGGGTATTTGAACTTGAGAAAGTCGCCGTGACCAAAGTCGTTGAACAGGGTGAAAGAGGGCTTGAGCTTTGCCAGGCCGCCCATGTCGGTGGGACGGATCAGTTCGTCGTGATCCAGCACGGTGACGCCGTTCAGGTCCCTCACCGGCACCAGGGATTTGTCGAAGTAGCCATTGTCACGAGCATGGGCCGCACGGCGCTGTGACTCACAGGCGTAGCGGTCCGCGTCCTCGCGGGTAAAGCCATCGAGACTCGCCATGAGGTCCGCCGCCAGGCCCTGTGAAATACCATAGCTTTTCATTGCCACCCAGGCGTCACCGGCAGCCGCGCCCGAGGCGCCTATGCCAAGGCGTGACATGCTTTCAACGCCGCCGGCGATGCCCATGGATTCCATTCCCGACATGATCTTCATGGCCACGGTATTGACCGCGTCCAGGCCACCCGCGCAGTAACGATGCAGTTGCGCGCCCACGGTGACATCGTCCCAGCTGGAGTAGACCAGTGCTGTCTTGGCAATATTCTGGCCCTGCTCCTTCACCGGCTCGCCCGTAGCACAGACAAAGTCCTCGACCTGCGTGGTGTCCAGGTCGTGGCGGGATTTCATCTCTTCCAGCAGGTTGCTTACCAGGTCGATCGGCTTGACTTCATACAGTCCGCCACCGGGTCGCCCTTTCCCCCTGGGGGTGCGGATGGCATCGTAAATATACGCATCGTTGCTCATGTAAAACCTCATCACGGGTTGCAATTGACTGGCGACAACATACCCGAAGCGCCCGTCGCCACAAGCGCCACACGCCGATACAGAAAGCGCGTATGCGGATTTGAACTGTGCCGCCTCGCGGCCTGTGACAATCGGCCAGCAGGCACTGACATTTTCTGCCACGGGCAGAATCGACGCATGAGTAACACCCTCTGCAATGATTCCTCGCACGGGTGGGATGACCGCGCCATACAGACTCTGCTAAGCTCTGCCCCCGTTTTCCCCGCTAGAATCTGCTAACCAGTGACCCAACTGAATCCCCGACAACGCGAGGCCGTGCGCTACATTGACGGTCCGCTGCTGGTCCTGGCCGGCGCCGGTTCCGGCAAGACCAGCGTGATCACCAGCAAGATTGCCTACCTGGTGGACACCTGCGGCATACGCGCCAGCCGCATCGCGGCGGTCACGTTTACCAACAAGGCGGCCCGCGAGATGAAAGAGCGCGTGGGCAAGCTGCTGCGGGGCAACTCGGCAGAGGGCCTTACCGTCAGCACCTTCCATCAACTCGGCCTGAAAATCATCCGCAACGAGCGCAAGCTGCTGGGCCTGAAGAATGGCTTTTCCATCTTCGATGGCCAGGACAGCCAGGCGCTGATCAAGGACCTGTTGATTCAGGAGCACGGCTCCGACGGCGACCAGGCACAGGCCATCCAGCACCAGATCTCCAACTGGAAGAATGACCGCCTGCTGCCAGAACAGGCCGTGGCGCAGGCCAGCGGTCCGGCGCAAATGCTCTGTGCCCAGGCATACCGACGCTATCAGCGCGCACTGAAGGCCTACAATGCGCTGGACTTTGACGACCTGATCCTGCTTCCTACAGTGTTGTTCGAACATAACCCGGAGATCCTCGAGAAATGGCAAAGCCAGATCCACTACCTGTTGGTTGACGAGTATCAGGACACCAACTCCAGTCAGTACCTGCTGGTAAAACAGTTAGTGGGCATGCGCGGCGCCCTTACCGTGGTGGGCGATGACGACCAGTCCATTTACGCCTGGCGCGGGGCGCGCCCGGAAAACCTGGTGCAACTGCAGGAGGACTTCCCCGGCCTGCGCGTGGTCAAGCTGGAACAGAACTACCGTTCGACTTCACGCATACTCAAGGCCGCCAATACGCTTATTGCCAACAACGCGCACGTGTTCGAGAAGCAATTGTGGAGTGAGATCGGCTATGGGGATCCGCTTCGCGTCATTCGCTGCAGCGACGAAAACCACGAGGCAGAGCAAGTGGTGGCGGAGATCATTGACCATCAACTGCGCAAGCGCACGCGCTTTGGCGACTACGCCATCCTCTACCGTGGTAACCACCAATCACGATTGATCGAACTCGCGCTGCAGCAGCAACAGGTGCCCTATCACCTCTCTGGTGGGACGTCCTTCTTCGCCCGCAATGAAGTGAAAGACATCATGGCCTACCTACGGTTACTGGTGAACGAAAACGACGACAACGCTTTTCTGCGCATTGCCAATGTACCGCGGCGCAAGCTGGGCGCATCCACCCTGGAGGCGCTGGGCCACTTTGCCAACGAACAGCACTGCAGCCTGGGCCAGGCCATCGGCCGGATCGATGGAGACAGAGTCCCGCCAGCCAGCCTGAGTCGCCTGCGGGAATTCCGCCTGTGGCTGGATCGAATCCGCAGGCAGATCGAGGGCGGCAGCGGCGTGGCTGCGGTACGCCAGATGATTCGGGAAATGGAGTATGAGAACTGGCTGAACCAACTCAGCTCCAGCGAGGAAGTGGCCGAGCGACGCATGGGCAACGTGCACTTCCTGGTGGACAGCCTGCACAAGGTCATGACCGACGAAGGCGTTGACCTGGGCGAGGCGATATCGCGCCTTGTGTTGCGTGATCTGCTGGAGCAACAGGAAGAAGAGGACGCCAGCCTGGACAACGTACAGCTGATGACCATGCACGCCTCCAAGGGGCTGGAGTTTCCCCACGTGTTCATCATTGGCATGGAGGAAAACCTGCTACCCCACCGCGCCAGCGTGGAGGACGGCAACATAGAGGAGGAAAGACGCCTCGCCTATGTTGGTATCACGCGCGCCCAGCAGACGCTGGCAATGACCATGGCCGCCAAACGCAGGCAGTTCGGTGAAACCATTAACTGTGAGCCAAGCCGATTTCTTGCAGAACTACCCGCTGAAGACCTCAACTGGCAGGGAGCTGACATCAGCGACGAGGAAGCCAATGAAGCGCGTGGGCAGGAAACCCTCGCCGGACTCAAGAACCTGTTCGCCTGACGCCTGACGCCACCACTGCTACTTCAGGTGAACCTGCCCAGCGCGGTCACCCGGGGCCGGGCCACCTTTTAGCCTCTCCCGCAACGTTTGCACAATGGCATAAAAGCCAGGCACGAAAAACACGCCTACCAACAGTGCGGCGACCATACCGCCAAATACGGTGATACCGAGGGATTGCTGGCCAAATGCACCGGCACCACTGGCCAGCATCAGCGGCAGGATGCCGAGAATAAACGAGATGGCCGTCATGCACACCGCGCGAAAGCGCAATCGCGCTGCCTCGCGCGCTGCAATGAGAATCTGCTCCCCCTGCTGCTCGCGCCGCTGTCGCGCGAACTCCACGATAAGAATCGCAGTTTTGGCAGCCATGCCAATCAGCAGCACAATGCCGATCTGCGCATAGAGATTCAGCGCCGTGCCCGAGACCAGCAACGCCGCAATCGCACCGCCGATGGCCATGGGAACAACAAGGATGATAGCCGCGGGAATGGACCAGCTCTCGTACTGGGCCACCAGAAACAGGTAAACGAATATCAGCGCCAGAGCATAGGCAAACAGTGCAGTCTCCCCGGCTTCCCGCTCCTGGTAGGCCAGGCCAGTCCACTCGAAGGTATAGCCGCCAGGCAACACCTGTCTGGCCAGTTCCTCAAATGACTGCATCGCTTCGCCCGAACTGACGCCCGGCGGTGTAGAGGCGCGCACGCTGGCAGACCGGTAAAGGTTGTAGCGGGTGGAGACATCCGGCCCGAGGATAGGGCGCGTAGACACCAGCGTACTCAGCGGCACCATGGTGCCACTGTTGGACTTGAGGTAGAAGTGATCGAGGTCGGACAGGTCTGCCCGGTAGGGTGCCGCTGCCTGCATCACCACATGATAGGTCTGGCCAAACTTGTTGAAATCGTTGATGTACAGGGAGCCCATCTGCGCCTGCAGGGTAATGAAAATTTCATCCAGCGAGACGCCCAGGTTCTTCGCCTTCAAACGATTCACGTCAACGAAGTACTGCGGAACATTCGCCCGGTACGTGCTGAACACACCCTGCAAGTGGGGGTGCTGGTTGCCTTCCACCACCAGTGTATTGATCGCTGAAGCCAGCTCAGAGGGTGACCTGGACAGCGTGTCCTGCAGCATCAACTCCAATCCTCCCACTGCGCCCATGCCGGGCACCGAAGGTGGCGAGATGGCAAAAATGCTGGCCTCGGGAATCTGCGCGAACGCGCGGGCATTGATTCGGCGAGCAACATTGAACACCAGGTTGGCCTCATCCTCACGCTCATCCCAATGCCTGAGTACCACGAATACCGTACCGCTGTTACTCGCCATGGCACCGTTGAGCACGGAAAATCCGGTAATCGCCGACACCGTCTCCACTGCGGGGTCAGCGGCAATCAGGCCCGCAAGTTTGTCCATGGCCGCCTTACTGCGGCTGATGGAAGACGCATCAGGCAATTGCATGTTCACCAGCATCACGCCTTTATCCTCATCGGGGACAAACCCCGTGGGCGTGCTCATAAAACCCACCGCCAGGGCTGCCATCCATGCCAGGAAAATCAGCACCAGCAGGCGCAACGAGCGCAGCACCCATTGCACCCCTGCGTCGTAGAAGCCGGTCAAACGGGAAAAGCCCTGCTGGAATCGCCTGTACCAACGCGCTTCCACCTGTTCTCCCGGGCTTAACAGCAGACTGCACAGGGCGGGACTCAGCGTAAGCGCACTCAATGAAGAAAAACACACAGCGACGCAGATCGTCACCGCAAACTGCCTGTACATCACACCGCTTATGCCTGGGAGCATCGCCACCGGAATAAACACGGCTAACAGCACCAGCGTGGTGGCGATGATCGCGCCACCCACTTCCTTCATGGTCACCAGCGCGGCATCCCTGGACGACATCGATGGGTCTTCGCGCAGGTGACGGTCGCAGTTCTCGATCACCAGGATGGCATCATCCACCACGATACCAATCGCAAGGATAAGCCCGAACAGAGTTACCGTGTTGATACTCATACCCATGGCCATCAACACAGAGAACGTTGCCACCAGGGACACGGGTATCGCTAATGTCGGTACGAGGGCAGCACGCCAATTACCGAGGAAGACAAACGTAACGAGAACCACCAGGGCAACGGCCTGAAACAGCGATATCACCACCTGCCGCACCGCCGTGGACACGTAGCGCGTGGTGTCGTAACTGACCACATAGCCCAGGCCCTGGGGGAAACCGGCAGACATGTCCTGCAACAGCCTGTTGACCGAGTCACCCACGGCCAGGGCATTGGCGTCAGCCGTCTGGTACAGCGCCATATTGACGGCCGGCGTGCCATTAGTCTCACCGTAGAAGTTGTAATCGGACTGGCCAAGTTCAACCCGGGCAACGTCCTTCAGGTAGATAGCCGAGCCGTCAGGGCGCGCGCGCAGCACGATGTGCTCGAATTCATCCACATCGTGCAAACGGCCCTTGGTCTGCAGCGTGTATTCAGTTTGCAGCGCACCGTCAAAGGGCGGCGCGCCAATCTTGCCGGCCGCGACCTGCACATTCTGTTCACGCAAGGCCGCGTGAATATCCATCACCGACAAGCTCAGGCTCGCCATCTTGTCAGGGTCCAGCCACAGGCGCATGGAATAGGCTGCCTCGCCCAGTATGCTGGCAGAGGAGATACCGTCCAGACGGGCTATCGCACCCTGTACATTGATCTTCACGTAATTGGAGATGAACTTGTAGTCCAGTGAACCATCCGGCGAGGTGAAGCTGATAATCTTGAGAATATCCGGTGACCGTTCGGCGATGCTCAGCCCCATGGCAGTGACCTCAGCGGGCAGCGAGGGCTCCGCCAGCTTCACCCGGTTCTGTACCCGCACCAGCGCCATGTCTGCGTCTGCACCGACCTCGAAGGTCACGGTCAACACGTAACTGCCATCGTTAGCGCTTTTGGAAGACATATACATCATGCCCTCCACACCATTCACAGCATCTTCTATGGGGGTCCCTACTGTGGTCTCCACCACCTCCGCACTGGCGCCGGGGTAAACCCCGGACACAACAATACTCGGTGGTGAGATAGCCGGGTATTCGTTGACGGGCAGGCTATAGATGGCCAGCCCGCCCACCAGCGTGAGGACGATCGCCAGCACCATGGCCAGCTTGGGCCGGTGAATAAAAAACGCGCTGAACACTGCCTATTCCTGCTCTTGCGCTGGCGCTTGCGCGGTCAACTCACGCACTTTCACCACCATGCCCGGCCGAACCTGCTGCAGCCCGCGCACTATGACACGCTCTCCCTCCTCCACCCCTTTGACCACCCGGACCATAAAGTCGATGCGCTGGTCGAGCTCTACATTGTGACGCTGCACCGTACTGTTGCTGTCGACGACCAGCACAAAACTGCCTTGCTGGTCCGCCTGCACCGCCGCCTGGGGCACAAACAGGCCTTCAAGCAGGTTGGTGTCCTGCAGTATCACCTTCACGTACTGGCCGGGCACCAGTATCGAGTGCGGGTTGGGAATTGCAGCCCGGGCCTCCAGCGTGCCGGTTTCCTGATCCACGCGATTCGAGAAGTAATCAATGCGTCCCACTTCCGGGTACTCCAGGCCGTTGGTCAGCTCCAGTGTCACCTCTACGTCACGCAGCGCGCTGATATCTGGCTCCTGCGACATACGCGATTTCATGGCCGCTATATAGGCGGCCTCGCTCACCGTAAACAAGGCTTCAATCGGGTCAATACTGACCAGGGTGGTGAGGTTGCCGGTATTGGGTCCCACCAGGTCTCCCACGCTGGCGATACTGCGGCCGATACGGCCGGTAATCGGCGCAATAATGGTGGTGTAGCTGAGATTTACCTCAGCGCTTTTCATCTGCGCCCAGGCTGATTCGATGCGCGCATCCGCGTCGAGTTTTTTCGCCGTGAGATCATCCATCTCCGACTCCGATATAGCCCCTTTGGGCAGCAGTTCCTGGCCTCGCTTGTAATTGCGCAGGGCATTGGCCTGACTGGCCTGGGCAGCCGCAAGGTCCGCCTTGGCCTTGGCCAGCGCGGCGTCGAACTCGGACGCGTCAAGGCGATACAGTATGTCGCCCTCTTCCACCAATTGCCCCTCGCGGAAATCCCGACTGACCAGGTACCCTGACACCCGGGCCTGAATCGCCACATCGTCCCGGGCCTGCAAACGCCCCACATATACCGACTTGGGCTGGTAGGGCTCCAGCGCAACATCGGCCACCACCACCTCGACCATTGGCGGAGGAGCCACTTCCTGAGTGCAGGCGCTTAGCAATAACGCCAGTAATAACAGCCTGCTTCCGCTACGCATACTCTCTCCTTCCTGGCTCCCGCTCACCCTGGGAGTAAAAAACCAGCCCCCGAAAACAAAAAAGCCGCGACACTTGCGAGTCGCGGCTGGCACGCTGTTGCACCAGGTTACTGGCTGCCGGCAACCATGTAGTCGACAGCCGCGTGGATTTCTTCGTCAGAGCAGCTCATGCAGCCACCCTTGGCGATCATACCGGTGCCGGGAACGCCATTGACACCAGCCAGGTACAGGGCTTCGGTGCCTTTTGCGATACGGTCAGCCCAGGCTGCGATATCGCCCACTTTCGGTGCGCCGCCGGCGCCAGTGGAGTGGCAGGCCATGCAGGCGCTGTTGTACACATCCTCGCCTGAACGCGGGCCACTGGCGGCAGCGGTCGCGGCTCCCCCGCAGTCGGTGTCGCCTTGCAGGCAAACTTCACCAACAGGGTGGATACGTTCCGCGATTTCGGCACGCTGGGCGTCGGTGAGATCGACGGCAGCGGCGCTGAAGGCCAAAACCAGGGCAATAAGGCTGAAAGCAATACGGGTCATAATGGAGCAATCCTGTTCGAGTTCGGCGGGCATTATAGCCACTTATGAGGTTATGGAAAACGTTAACGGCCGGAGAATTATTCCACCCTCGCCGGACGAGACTGGTCTCACCCGCCAATTCAGCCTAGACTTCCCACCCCCAACGATGATTCCACCGCAATTCCAAAGGACAACCGCATGAAGCTTTATACCTATGATCCCGCTCCCAGCCCCCAGCGTCTGGCGTTCTTTATGAAGTACAAGGGGATAGAGATCGACACACAGCAGATAGACATGATGGCGGGAGAACACCTGGGCGATGAGTACCGGGCCATTGTCCCCGAAGGAACCGTTCCCGCGCTGGTGCTGGAAGACGGTACTGTATTCGCTGAAGTCATCGGCATCTGTACCTACCTGGAGGCGCTTTACCCGGAAAAGCCCCTGTTTGGCAGCACGCCACTGGAGAAGGGCCTGGTTTCCAGCTGGGACTCAAAAGTACTTACCATGCTGTTCATGGCCGTCGCCGAAGCGCTGCGCAACAGCAGCCCCGGGTTCAAGGGGCGCGCCCTGCCCGGCGAGCTGGATCTGGAGCAGATACCGGAACTGGCAGAGCGTGGCAAAAAACGCCTGATGTGGGGGTGGGAAAAGTTCGACAAGTCGCTGGCGGACGGTCGCCGGTGGCTGGCAGGGGATAACTTTTCCTTTGCAGACATCGATCTCACCGTTTGTGCAGGATTTTCCGGCTGGGTGAAATGCTCTCCCCCAGAGGATCTGGTAAACCTGCAGGCCTACCTGGCAAGGGCGCGGGAAGAAATGGGAGCCTAGAAGTAAAACGCGGCCTGCAGGAAGAAACCGGGTCCTGAACCGAGAGTGAGCTCATCCAGGCCCGTATCCAGCCCCCCGTACTCAGTGCCTGCAGGACCCAGTAGCGCATTCACGGCCGCCAGCAGCTGCCAATTCTGCGCCAGGTCCCATTGCATCACCAGCTGTGCCAGCGCAGAGCCGTCGCCCATGTTGTAAAAGACATTGGGCGTTAGGTTCACCAGCGGCGTCACTTCAATCATCAGCGACGCTGCCAGGTAATGCCGGCCAAGGGTAAACAGCTCTCCCCGCTCGATCCGCTGCACCAGATCCCGGGCAGCCGCGATCTTTTCCAGGCTGTAGTCGGCTTCGCGCAGCCCGAAGCCGTTAAAAAAATACTCTGCGACCCCGCTGACGTTGAGACCTCGCCAGGTCCACGAGTAGGACCAGTTGACCACGGCACTGACCACCCAATCGTCTTCTGCGTCGGCAAACAGGATGTCACCTCGCAACACTGACTCGCCGGCATTAAATACACCGCCGCCGCCTATCAGCGTCTGCTCGAAGTGCTCTGCGAGCAGCAGGTCGAATTCGCGGTCCAGGCCAAAGCCATGGAACTTCAGCGCGGTGGAACTCACCTTTTGAGAGACATCTCCCTGCTCGTCCCGGCGCTGCACGTTCACCAGCTGCAGATCATTCCCTGAATCCAGCAGGTATTGCCCGTAGAACATGTCATCACCGATCTTGTACTCCGTATCCACCGCCGCCGGGTCAAAGGGATTGAAAAAATCCATCGGGTTGTAGATCAGGCCATTACCCCAGCTCACCGCCTGGCGACCGAAACGCACAAAGGCCTTGTCTGCGGCCCAGGACACGGCCAGTCGATCGAGGCGCTGCGTCACGGCTGAGTCATCACTGCTGGAGATCTCACGGGTCAGGTCCCACCAACGGCGATCATCATCGGGCAGCACCGGCGGCAACAGGAACAGGTCATTGAAGTCCGCTGCCAGGGAAACGCCATCGCCGCGGCGCACCAACCATTGATAATCAGCCTGCAACTGCAGCGGACCGGGGCTGGCGCGAAATTTCAGGCGCAGCTCAGCGCCTTGATCATGTGCCAGCGAACCCACAGCGTCGCGAAAGACACTGTCATCCGGGTAACTGGTGCTTTGCCAACTCGCTTTTACATGCCCGCCTTCCAGCAAAGGAACCTCTGCCCTTGCCTGCACGGACAGCAGCGCCAGGAACAGCAGCAGACTGCGGGCATACAGCACTACGCCTGCGCCATACCATGGGGTTGTTGCGCTTCGTCACTGATCAGCCGGCCGTCCTGCAGCCGTACCAGGCGGCGTGCGTATCCCATCACTCGCGTATCGTGGGTGGAGATAACAAAGGTCACACCTTTATCTTCATTGAGCGCCACAAAGAGGTCCATCAGCTGGGCCGCGCTGTGGGTGTCGAGATTTGCCGTGGGCTCGTCCGCCAATACCAGCCGCGGTTTGCTGGCAATTGCGCGCGCCACGGCTACACGCTGTTGCTGGCCGCCCGACAGCTCTGCGGGCAGCCGCGTCTCCATACCCTGCAGGCCAACGTCTGCCAGCACTTGCTCAGCCAGCTGGCCGCGCTGCGCAGCGGGTACGCCCTGTACCTGCATGATGAACTCGACGTTTTCCCGCGCCGACAACACCGGAATCAGGTTATACGCCTGAAATACGAAGCCAATGCTGTTGAGGCGAATGTCCGCCAGTTCGCCCTTGCCCAACTGGTCCAGCCGCTGGGAGCCCACGGTAATCTCGCCGCTGTCGGGTGTATCCAGTCCGCCCATGGCGTTGAGCAGGGTTGTCTTGCCGGAACCCGACGGGCCGGAGAGGCAAACGAATTCGCCCGCATCGATGGACAGGCTGACATTGTCCAGCCCGGTAATGACTTCCTCTCCCTGCCTGAACGTCTTGCACAGGTCTTTACAAATAATTGCGCTCATCAGCTTTTCCGTCAGGTTTTATTCAGTGCCCGCACCGGGTCCAGGCGGGCCGCACGCCAGGCCGGAAGCAGGCTGGCCAGCAAGCCCAGCACGATCACTACCGCAGTGGACATCAACATGTCCTGATAGGCCAGCGCCGGATACAGCGTGGTACCCATACCCATCATTTCCATACCCTGGGCGACGCCGGAGATATCGATGCCCGATTCCAGCGGCTTGATGGTGAGCCAGGCCAGTCCATTGCCGAGTATCAGTCCGAGTACCAATAAATACAGACTCTCCAGCAATAACTGGTAAAGGATAAGACTGGGGCGCATTCCCAGGGCCTGCATCAGGCCTATCTCCCGCACCCGCTCAAACACCGCCATGGCCAGGGTATTGACCAGACCGAATGACAGGGCCACGAAAATGACTACCATAAGAATCAGGGTGAAACCGTCCTGCATACTGAGCATGCTCGACAGAAACGTATCCAGCTCCATCCAGGTCAGCACCTCCAGATTATCGCCCGCAGCATCCTCGATGGCCGGGGCCCAGCTGTCTACCTGGCGGTAATCGTTCGCGCTTACAGCGACTTCGGACACAGCAGTGCCTATCGTCAGCATCTGTTGCAACACCTCGCGACCCGCATAGACAAACTGCTCCTCGTTACTGGCAAGACGCGCGCGATAGATCCCGACAACGCGCGAGCCCCGATCAGCCACGTTGTTGTCCGGGTCCTGCGACATGATCACCACGCGCTTGCCCAGCTCTGTGTCCAGCTTGCGGGCGAGGCTCGCGCCCAACACCACCCCACGATCAGCGGCATCGGTGAGAAAGCGACCCTGGAGAATCTCGTCAGGCAGGGAGCCCAGTGCCCGCTCCGCAGCCGGGTCCACCCCCAGCAAGGTGACGCCGCGACTGTCACGTTCACTGGCAATGACAGCAGGCACCCGCACCCGCGCCGCCCACGCGCTCACCGGCGGCTTCTCCAGGGCAGCAAGTAATTCACCCGTGGGACTTGGCATGCTGTTTACCACGCTGGGGTCGCTGCGGTAGCGGGGATGATGGATCTGCACCTCTCCCGGCAGTACCGCCAGACCATTGTGCACCATCTGGTCCGTCATACCGCGCATCAGGGCAGACATGAAGATCATAGCCCAGACGCCGATGCCGATAGCCAGCAGCATGATCAGGGTGCGGCGATAATTGCGCCACAGGTTGCGCCAGGCCAGCACCGCCACGATGCGCGATACGCCACCCATCACACGGCCCTCATCGCTGCCACCGGCTGCAGACGGAAGAGACGCAGGGAGGGATATACAGCCGCCAACAGGGTAAACACAAACACGGTGACGGGCCCCCAGGCCAGGGCCAGCAAACTGACCTCCGGATACATGCGCTCGTCCATATTAAAGCGCGCCGCCATCTCCTCCATACCGGGATAGGTAAACCCGGCAACGCTGAGGTACCAGATCAGCAGCGCACCAAGGAACAGGCCCAGGGCAAGGCCCAGGCTTGCCATCAGCAAGGTTTCAATGCCAACCAGGCGGGCAAGCCGGCCCGGGCTCATGCCCAGCGCCAGCATCACGCCAAACTCCCTGGTGCGCTCCAGCACCGACATCAGCTGGGTATTGAGTACGCTGAAGGCTACCAGCAGAATCAGTACACCGTACATCAGCCAGCCGCTGGCCATGTCCGACTGAATGGCCTGGCGCAGGCCCGGTTGCAGCGCGTCCCAATCCAGGACGCGCAGGTCCCCGTCTGCTGCCAGCAGAGAGCTGACTGTGCTCACCGCCGCCGGGACCGCATCCAGCTCATCAAGGCGCACCACCACAGCATGGCCGGCGTCTGCCATGGTAAAGACGTCCTGAAACCATACCAGCGGCACCTGCGCTACCACGCGGTCGATATCGGCGATACCGGTGTCGACAATACCGACCACCGTGGCAACGCCCGCGGCAAACGAGCCGTCACGTCCGCTGCCAAGAAAAGTCAGTTCACCCCCAAGGTCCACCTGCAGATTACGGGCAAGCACAGCGCCTATAACGATGGCGTCGCGGTCATCGGCCTGCAGATAGCGCCCGCGACTGACCAACCCGGGAAAACTGGATACGCTGGGTTCGTAGAGAGGCTGAACGCCGGTGATGAGCACGCCAAAGGAGCGGTCCTCGCTGGACGCCAGGGCAAATGCCTGGCCGCGGGCGGCAACCGCCTCCGTGCCCAGCGCCTCGCGCACTGAATCAGCCAGCGCTGCCACCGCAGGCACGCTGTCGCGCATGCGCTGGTCGGCCATGAAATCACGGTGCTGGACCTGCAAGTGCCCGCTGACCATAGCCAGGCTGTTGTTGATCATCATCTGGTAGGAGCCCAGCTGCAGGGAGATCATGAACACCAGCAGCAGGTTACAGAACACCATCGCGCCCACGGTGAGCCAGGTACGGCGGCCATGGCGCCAGAGATTGCGCCAGGCGAGGACCCAGGTCACATTCACTGGCGCGGGTTTCTCAGGTTGGACAGGGTGAACAGGTTGGCCGGCAGTGCCAGGTCGAACTCCACGGCCTCGGTGCGCACTTCGGTCCACTCATCGGGCGTCGCCACTTTGCCCATACGCAACACCGTGGCTACGTTGCGCCCGCCCATTTCCCGGATCTGGCCCGCCTCAAGGACCTTCACCAGTTCATTATCCTGATCCCAGAACTCTTGCCTCAGCAGCACCCAGTCATCGCGTACTTCCAGAACTTCGCGCCCCCATACCACCGCAGCCTCCTCGTGCGGAACAGACTCGATGACCCAGATCGTATGGCCACCTTCTTCGCGGGTGGACAGCAGAGTGTGGTCATAATCCTCGATGATGGCCGTGTCCTTGCTGATATCCTTGTTGGAGAAGTCGGAACCCATCCAGTTCTGGCTCATCATCGACGAGGGAACCTTGATCACCCGGTTGATCTTCGGGGTATAGGTCCACATATTGCCGTCCACTGACAGGGTGCCATTGCCCGCATCTTTCTTCGGTTCCACCACACGCACCAGGGTCTGTTTGTCACCTTCGCTCCAACCGCGCATGGTCATGCTGCGCTCCCAGTCGGGACGATGAATGGTCATGGTCATTTCTGAGTAGGAGGTCTGGCCCCGGTAATGGTCCATGGCCTTGCGGATGATGTCCTGGGCGGCCAGCTGCTGCGCGGATGCTTGCAAGGCACCCAGAAAGCCAACCAACACAATAATCCAGCGCATGACTATCACTCCTCAACCCGGCGTCCCGATCCTTGATCAGTAGTGTACTAAATAAGGGCCTATGCGTTGCAGGGGAATTATTGATGATCCATTGACGGCCCGGCTGCGCTATAAAGAGCCTATGCCTACCAAGCCTCTACTGCCCTGCCTTTGTGTCACCCTGCTGCTGGCGCTGACGGGCTGCGGCGCACCGGACGCCGATGCGCCCTTTACCCTGTACCTGGAGCGTCTGCAGCGCACCCTGGAACAGGAGGCCAATCTGAATACCCTGCCCGCTGCACTGCCCCGGCTGCCCAGAGAGGGGCAGCTGCGTCTGCCCACTGCCGCTGACAGCCTGGGTACCCTGGACTTCCTGGACCTGCGCGGATGCGAGCTGCAGGTCACCATCGGCAAGCAGAACAGCAGCCTTGGCAAGCTTGCCAGGGACTCCCAGCGACTGCTGCTGGCCCTGGAATTCCTGCGCCTGGCTCCGGCCTGCATTGAATTGCTCGAGACAGAAGGAGAGCAGGAGTTGGCACAGGACCTGACCAGAGCGCAGGACCTGAAGCGGGATCAGCTGCCGGCACTGATTTTTAACGCGACCCTGGGCAGCGCGGAATACGCGGCATTGTGGCGCCCGGCACAGCTGCCCGCGGGCTACCCCGCCGACACCTCCAGCGAGGTTATCCACGCGCTGGAGCAGATCAACGCCGCCAGCCGTCGCTGGCTGCAAGGTGACTACCAGGCAGACAACCTGGCCTTCGAACTGCAATTGAGCGAAGTGCGCCTGGGCGATGCTGGCGTACTGTGGCGCGCGCTGGCCCATCAGGCACACTGGCTGGAGCGCGCGGACAACCTGCTGCAGCGCAGGGCTATGCGCGGGCCTTTGTGCTCACCGCGCATACGCCCCGCCGCCGCCGACATCCTGCCCAATGTCGTGCGCAAGTTTTTCGTCGAGGGAATCCAGCCACGCGCGGCGGTGCTGGGACGGCGCTACCACCAGCTTTTGCCACCGGTGGTATCACTGGAACAGCAGCTTGATGCGGTTCTGCCGGCAGACTACCGGCAGTGGCAAGAACAGCGCGATGCCGACATGGCGGCATTGAGCCAGGCCCCCCGTCGGCATGTGGGCCAGTTACAGAGCCTGCTGCAAAGTTGCTCATCCACGTCCTGACCCTGCTAATCCGGGGAGAAATTAGCTACACTGAAGCTGTTGACTACTAATCGGACCATCTCATGACTACATACACCCGACACATTAAACTCGCCCTGGGCCTGCTCGTTGCCACCTTGTTCCTCGCGGGTTGCTCCACCACGCCGAAAGCGGATATCGACTTCAAGCGCGACTACGACTTCAGCACCACCAAGAAAATAGGCTTCTATGACCGGTCTGGTGAGGTTACCGGTGACAATCCCCTGCAGTTGAGTGATTTCCAGAAAGAGCGCATAGACGATGCGCTGGCACAGGAATTACGCAATCGCGGCTTCGAGATTGTCGACAACGCCGCCGAGGCGGACCTGCTGCTGAGCTGGCACCTGGGTACGCAGAACAAGACTGATGTGCGCACCTACGAAACACCGTCCTACGGCATGGGCTACGGGCGCTATGGCGGCTATAACCGCTACAGCATGTACAGCTGCTGGAGTTGCTCCAATACCGAAGTCAGCGTGAGCAACTACACAGAAGGAACGTTCATCATTGACATGATCGATCCCAAGGCCGGTAAGAGTGTCTGGCGCAGCGTGACGCAGTCGAAGCTCAAGGGCAAGCGACACGAGGATGAGCCCGGCGAAATCAACGAAGCGGCAAAACTGGTGCTGGGTAGCTTCCCGCCAATGTAAGGGCAAATCCTGAGGCTTGACCCGGCTGCGGCCGGGTTTTTTGTGCCACTAATTCTGTGCCACTCAAAAGAGGCTGTGAGACAACACGCGACGCCCCATCCCACATTCAAACCCCGTCCATAGAGACCGGCAGCTGCCCGATTACTTTGACTTCGCCCGTCAATACCGCCGCCAGCGCCTGGTAGGCAGGGCCGGGATCACCCCTGTAACCTGCCGGGGCGCCGTCGTAACTGGCCAGTATGCTATCGGCAACGGAGGCGAACTGGCCAGCGCGATAAGGCGAGCCCAGCATTAATACGATCCGTTGCCTGTCGCCAGCCTTGGCCAGCAACCACTGTTGCACGGTAGCAGGGCTTTGGTCCGGCAGCTCACCCAGATCCTCGGCACCACCCAGTTCCACCGCGCTCATGGCTGGTTCGTTCACCGCAACCAGATAAGTGGCTGCCGCCGCTATATAGTCCCGCTCACGCTCCATGTTGAAATCATCCAGGGCCTGCCAACTGATACGCAGGCTGGCATCGCGATCCAGCAAGGCAGCAGACAAGGCCCGTGCGGAATCCTCACAGGGCATCAGCAGATGCACCAGACTACCGGGAACCAGCGCCGGTTCCACACCATGAACAAGGGTAATGCTGTGTTCAGCAATACGTTGCTGCAATGCAAGATGCGCTTCGCAGCCAATGCGTTCCAGCGCCGCCGACTGCGTCGCGGCGCAGCTGTGGGCTGACCGCAGGGCCAGTATTCTTTGCGCAGACAGGCGCAGCTGTAATTCATCCAATTCCCCTGCCCGCACGGCGTCCGCTGCGGCTGACAAGATGTCCTGCAGCTGCTGCAGGCTGCTCTCATCACGCAGCAGCAACGGCATCAGCGCGATATCCACACCCGCGCGAAAACACTCGATCACCGCCCGCTGCGGTGATATCAGCTCACTGATCGCGCGCATATCCAGGGCATCACTGATCACCACCCCACTGAAGTGAAGTCGTTCGCGTAGCAGTCCCGTGATAATGCGTCGCGACAGCGTTGCCGGGCGGACAATATCGGTATCGGGAAGCGTATCGGCGTCCAGCGCCGGATATTGGATATGTGCGGTCATCACCATCGCCGGTGACGCGGTACTGATCACCTCTGCGAAAGGCGCCAGATCAACGCTCTCGGCGCTCTGCCGGTCGCGCAGTATGCAGGGCAGGTGCGTATGACTGTCCAGGCTGGTATCGCCATGACCGGGAAAGTGCTTTACCGCTGCCGCCACCCCCGCGCTCTGCAGCCCGCCAACAACCTCAGCGCCCAGTGCAGCAACCAGAGCCGGGTCGTCGCTGAACGCACGCACATTGATAACCGGGTTCTGTGGGTTACTGTTGACGTCCAGCGTGGGCGCGAAGTTTACATTGATCCCCAGCGCAGAGAGTTCTTCACCCTGGGCGGCACCCATGGCGCGCGCCAGCGGCATACGCTCATCAGCAGGACAGGCCGCCAGCGCCATATTGCCACTGAAACTGGTCACCTGGTCTCGCGGCAGCCGGGTCACCCTGCCGCCCTCCTGGTCAACGGCGATCAGCGCCTCTGGCGACAGGCACTGGCGAATCTGTGCCGTAAGCCCGGTAATTTGCCCAACGGATGCCAGGTTCTCACGAAACAGAATAATGCCACCGGGCTGCAGGGCCGCGAGCCCGGTGGCAAGAGCGGGCGGTAGCTGCAGAACCGGCTGTGGGCCATTGCCCGTGTCAAAGAACCGGATATCCAGCATCAGCTTCAGGGCGATGCACTGTTCCAGGGTCAGGTTTTCGGCGGCAGTCATCCTCAGCGGGCGTTCCAAAGCAAACAAGGTTTGCATGACACGATACCCCCTGCGAACCGGCGGGGGAACCGCGCCCGATGCAACTATTTCTCCAACGGGTGCGAACTGGTACCCTAGCGCCCTTTTCCAACCCTTGCCGCGCCCCGCGGCAGTGGCTTCAGTGGAGTAAACATTGGATTCCATCCTCGTCACCGGCGGTCAGCGCCTCAACGGCACCGTCAGCACCAGCGGTTCGAAGAACGCTGCGCTGCCCATTCTCTTCGCCTCATTACTGGCGGACGGACGTCACCACTTCGACAATGTCCCGGAACTCAAGGACATTGAGTCGACACAGCAGCTGCTCGCCTCCCTGGGCGCAACCAGCGAACGCCAGGGTGGCTCGCTGCTGGTAGACGTTGAGGCACCCACAGCCCACGTGGCGGATTACGACATGGTGCGCAAGATGCGCGCGGGCATTCTTTGCCTGGGACCGCTGCTGGCCCGCTATGGCGAGGCCAGGGTCAGCTTGCCCGGTGGCTGTGCCATCGGCTCCCGTCCCATTGATCTGCATATTGAAACCATGCGTCGCCTGGGCGCGGATATCTCCAGCGAGGGCGGTTATGTAGTGGCCCGGGCACAGCGCCTGGTAGGTGATCGCATCCTGTTTGAAAAAGTCACCGTGGGCGGCACCGAAAACGCCCTGATGGCCGCCAGCCTGGCGCGCGGGACCACCGTTATTGAGAACGCCGCCAAGGAACCGGAAGTCGTTGACCTGGCCAACTACCTGATCGCCATGGGCGCACGCATAGAAGGCGTGGGCAGCAGCGTCATCACCGTGGAGGGCGTGGACGAGCTGACCCCGGCTCGCCACAGTATCGTGCCCGATCGTATCGAGGCAGGCACCTTACTGATTGCAGGCGCCATTACCGGCGGGCATGTGACCGTGGACTGCTGTGTGCCGGAACATCTCAAGTCACTGATTACCAAGATGCGCGACGCCGGCTTTCGCGTGGATACCTCTGATGAAGCGATCACCGTACAAAGCACCGACAGCTGGCGCGCTGTCGACATCGCCACCGCGCCCTACCCCGGCTTTCCCACCGACCTGCAGGCCCAGTTCATGGCACTGATGACGCAGGCGGAAGGCACGTCGGTGGTGACCGAACATATTTTTGAAAACCGCTTCATGCACGTCCAGGAACTGGTGCGTCTGGGGGCAGATATCACGCCCATGACCCAGGTGGCAGTCGTGCGCGGTAAGCGTAAGGGCCTGAGCGGCGCACCGGTGATGGCCACTGACCTGCGCGCCAGCGCCAGTCTGGTGCTGGCCGGCCTCGTTGCCAGGGGAGAAACCGAGGTCAGCCGCATTTACCACCTCGATCGCGGCTATGAGCACCTGGAGGACAAGTTGGCCGGACTGGGCGCCCGGATCCGCCGCGTTACCACCGAATAAGGCTCAGTCATCACCCCGAGGCAGTTTGCGCTTGGGATGCATACCGTCGCTCATGCCCATGAACGGCGGGTGGATCAAGTAACCGAGCAAGCGGCGCATATCCTCTGACACGGCCGCCGCAGTGTCCGCTGAAACAGAGAGAAAATAATTCTCCTGGGTACGCACCCAGGGTTCGCAATATTGTGCGGTAATCGCCAGGCGGCTGTCGCCACTGACGTTCTCGCCACCCCCGTGCCAGAGATTACCTAAAAACAGGATGCAGGAGCTCGCCGGCATCACCGCGGTAACGCGCTGGTCCTACTGCGCGGGGCCTGACTCCCCGGCGTCATCGTCTCACTCACGCGCCGGTACACCACCACTGCCCGCCGCCGGGCTACTCCGGTCTATACAATCCACGTCCGGTGATTTTGGGCAGGTCCAGCGCTGCCACCATGCCGGGCTCATGCGCCACCACGGCAGGAATCGCGTTCACGATAGCTGTTGCGGTCTGGATGACGCCGGCAACGGCGTGGTCACCGTGGCGATCTTCCATATCCATGGTGATCTCCATGCGCGGCTCGCCCTCTATAATCGCACGGTAGCCTTTACCCTGTGGCCAGTCCGGCGCGATATCGTCGGTTATTCGCGTTACGTGTTCGAGCACTATCGCGTCACGACCGTTGACCACGCCGCGCACCTCAAAGCGCATGGCGCCGGTGGTGCCCGCCTTGAACACGCCCATGCCATTCTCCACGTCCTGCTCCAGTGGCAGCCTTTCGTGCACCTCATACACACGCTCCAGTTCCACGCCCAGGCCCGCGGCAACAGAGCGCACCGAACCACCCCAGCCCAGTGACAACATGCCCGGCTGGAACAGCATGCAATCATGATCCACGGGGTAACCAAAGCCCATGACCTCGCGCACAGTATGCTCCTGTTCATAGGTCGCATAGTTGATGACCTCGCGCATGCGTACGCTGGTCCAGTACTCCGAAAGCCCGGTGAAAGTCAGCGGCATGGTGTCGTTGGCGAAACCCGGGTCGATGCCGTTATTGAAGCAGGTGGTGTTGCCTTCGGTACAGGCTTCTTTCAAGGGGTCTGCCAGAAAGGCGATATCCGGTGAATCCGGGTACTGCAGCATGAACAGGGAACTGGACACCACATTGATGCCGGCACGCAGGCAACGCCCCTGGTCCACTGCCGCTTCCATCATGCGCGTTTCCGAGTGAGCCGTGTACACCACACAATCCGGTGCCAGCGCCAGCGCCGCATCGATGTCATCAGTCGCCAGTACGCCGGTGGGCTCGTCCAGGCCGGTCAGTTCGGCCACGTCTTTTCCCGCCTTCGCGGCAGAACTGACAATATGTCCCACCAACTCCAGTTCAGGGTGATTGATTACCGCGCGCACTGCGTAACAGCCCACGTTGCCCGTACCCCAGGTCACCACTCGTATACTCAATGCTCTCTCCTTTACTTTCAGTTGTTGAGGTCAAGCGCCAGATGCGGCGCGGCCCGGCCTGCGATCAACGGCAGGTCGAGATAGGTTTTGATGCCCGGCAGGGCCTGGCAAACGTAAGGAATGGCGCTCACCCCATGATTGGCCGTGGCGACGATACCCGGGTTGCGCTCCAGCCCCGCCGCCACTGACTCGGGGTGCCAGCCATGGAAGGTCACGTGGGAACTCGGGTCGCCCTGCACCTCCACTTCAAAGCGCTCACCCCCCGGGCCGAAGGACCAGCCGGTGTCGAAATGCCCTTCCCCCATAAACCAGTTAACGCGCACCGTGATCACCGGCTCCCCGTTGACCGTACGCTGCCAGGTGAAGCGCTGCGCGGCGACCCGCCCCGGCTCGATGATACCGATGGGCGAGTCGACAGGCTGCGTTGCCACCGCCACCTCATGCAGCGCCAGCGGCTCAGAGTCCAGGGCGAAGCCAAGTTCGGCAGCGACCATTTCCATAGACTGCCCGAAACCGTCGCCCAGGAAATCCACCATGGGGCTGGCTGCGGCCTCCTCCGGTGCCTTGCCGAACAACATGATCTCGCCCACCACGTCCGGTGCGTCATAGGTGCGAATGTCGGAAAACTCCTCGGCGCGCACGTGGGTGATCGATGCGCTGAGCGCCGACACCATCAGCGGGAAGCGCTCGGTGATGCCCCCGGGATGAATGCCGGTGCCATGCAGCGTGGAGTTGCCCTCGCGGCAGGCCGCTTCCAGGTCGCTGACATCGCGACTGCCCGGATAGAACCAGCCCAGAGGCGTGACCACATTCTTGCCACTGGCCAACATGCGACACACCAGCGCACGGTCGGCCATAACCGGGCTGTACATCACGCAATCGGCATCCATGGCAAGCAGGGCATCCACGTCTCGCGTTGCCGTAATGCCCATTACCCCGGTACCGAGAATATCGCCCACGTCGCGGCCGTCTTTTACTTCGCTACTGACCCAGCAGCCCACCAGTTCCAACTCCGGGTGCGCGCTGATGTACTGGATCGCAGCGCGACCGACCCCGCCTGTTGCCCATTGAATAACTTTGTAAGTCATCTTCGGCCCCACCTAAAAACTGGGGCCGTCGGACAAATGCGCCCAGGCCTCAGGGAGGTGCGTGCGCCAGTCGGGCTTGGCCGGCGGCATGTTGAACTCCGCAGGGGGCCGCCAGGCCATGGCTTTGAGGGTCTCTCCTATGAAGGTCATGTTGAGGTAGTCGTGGCTATAGCAAAACAAGCCGTCGCCGGCGTAATAGATAATCGAGAGCCCAGGCACGATCCACTGGCCGCCATCGGGTTTGTCGCCCAGCACCTGATCCCAGTGACTCACCAGCCGGTGGCCATCGACCATGGTCCAGCGCTCAGGTGTAGTCCAGCCATACCCGGTCAAGCCCGCCATGGAATTGACGAAAAATTCGCGCATGGTTTCGCGACCCTCCTGACGGCCCCAGGCGGGATCAATGTACACACCGTCCTCGGTGAAGAAATCCGCCATGGATTCCCAGCCGGCCTCGCCGGCGTCAATTTTGTCGCGCTGGGCGACAAAGCGGTCATAGGTATCGAGGGCTTCGCGCTCGACCTGGCTTTTATTATTCATTAGCAATACCTTGTCAGCAGACGGGCACGTTCACAGTGCCGCCGTTAAACCTTAGTACAGCCTACGCCATCAGTCTGCTTTTGGTTTCTCAGACGGTACTGAAAGTCATACCAGTTCGGCATTAGCCTTGTGCGCACCAGCCAGCCGCCGCAGGGCGCGCTTAAGGCCAGAACTGCACCGTTTAGAAAGGTCCATCGCACATAAGCGGGGAATGAGGCGTTCAATCAAAGCGGACGCCACGAAAGGGAGTCAAAGCGGGTTCGACCGCTCGGGGGTATACCACGATTGCAGTGGCCGCCCAGCTGGAAAGAGTACATCCACCAAGCAACCCCGCTAATCTGCGAAGCGCCTAAAAAAAGCGTAGTATTTGCCCGCGATCTTCTTCAGCCTGCCGCGAGCCGGCGGCGGGAACCCCCGGACCATTGACATAAACAAGGAATCATCATGCAGGCAATGACACTAAAAGCACCATGCGGACTGGATCAACTGGCACTCAAAACCATAGACCCCCGCCCGCCCGGGCCGGGTGAAATTCAGGTCGCGGTAAAGGCCAGCTCGTTAAACTTTCACGACTACGTTGTGGTTCTTGGCCTGCTGCCTACAGAAGATGGCCGCATACCCATGTCAGACGGTGCCGGCGTGGTCACCGCTGTTGGCGAGGGCGTGAGCCAATTTCAGGTGGGAGACAAAGTACTGAGTCATTTCTTCCCCCATTGGCAGGACGGCGGCCCCACGTTTGAGCGGCTTCAGGGTGTTCCCGGTGATAACGTGAACGGCTTCGCGGCCGAGAGCGTCACCATGCCCGTCAATGCCTTCAGCCGCATGCCCGCCAACCTCGACTTTGCCGAGGCTGCCACCCTGACCTGCGCCGGTCTCACCGCATGGCGTGCGGTGATGGTAGAGACGCACCTGCGACCCGGAGACTGGGTGCTGGTGCAGGGCAGCGGCGGCGTGTCCATCTTTGCCCTGCAATTTGCCAGGATGATCGGTTGCCGCGTTATTGCCACCTCCTCTTCTGATGCGAAGCTCGAGCGCCTGAAAGCACTGGGGGCCGAAGTGCTGATCAATTACAAGGACACCCCCGAGTGGGGCGATAAGGTACTCGAGGCCACCGGCGGTCACGGTGCCGACCTGGTAGTCGAGGTGGGCGGTTCCGCCACGGTGGCACAGTCAGTTCGCGCGGTGGCGTTTGATGGCTGCATCAGCATGATAGGCGTTCTTACCGGTTTCTCCGGTGAAGTACCCACTGCAGAACTGTTTCAGAAGAATGCGCGGATACACGGCATCACCGTTGGCAGCCAGCAGCACCAGCTCGATATGATTGCCGCGGTTGAGGCCAACGATCTGCGCCCGGTGATCGACAGCCGCTATCCGCTGGCGCAGCTGGCTGATGCATTCCGCCACCAGGAGTCACAGCAGCACTTTGGCAAGATTTGCGTGGAGATGTAACGGCAGCGGGCGACACCCGGGGGCTGGCTAAACCAGCAGCCCAGCCCCCGGCGACCCCAGTACACTCATTCCAGGCATACTCATCGTCATTTCACGGGGTGGCCTTACGCGACTTGTAGTCCACATAGCGCTTCACCAGCCGGTCCAGCAGGCCCTTTCCGCCGGCACCTGACGACAGGTCCAGTTCTGCGCCACCTGCGCGATACTGTTCCGCGTACATCTCCAGCACTTTCTTCTTTACCATGCCTCGCAAGGGCACATGGGCCATCATGCCGTAGGTTGCGGCGCCACCCTGCTGGGCCAGTGACGGATCGGCTTTTACCGTTTCTACGGAGGCACGCAGGTCTGCCAGGTAATCATCCACCACTTTCAGGTGCTGAGCCGTCACCATGGCATGCAAACCCGCGGGCTTCTGGTTGCGGTTGACCTGCCAGCCACGCGCGTCCATCTGGTCTCCCACGGCATATATATTGACGTTCTCGGCGACCGATCGGTAGGAGAATAATGGCCCCCGGGGTGTACCCATGACCTCCAGTTCCGGAATAGCGGCAATGCCCGCTTTCAACTGGTTGACCGCCGCCAGCGTATCGCTGGCCAACTTGCGGTATCCGTCCTTGCCAAAATACTGGATAACGCCCCAGGCTGCTGCATAGGCACCCCCCGGTCGCGTGCCCAGCAGCGCTGAAGATGCAAATACCCCACCCGGCCAGTTTTCATAGGCAAACATCTGGTAGCGCAGGTAATCCAGGCTGCGATAGGTAATGGTGGACGCCCCCTTGGCGGCGTAGCCGTACTTGTGGATGTCCGCCGAGATGGACGTTACCCCGGGCACGCGGTAATCCCAGGGCGGAATCTGTTCACCGTTCATGGCCATGAACGGCAGGATGAAACCACCCACGCAAGCATCCACGTGCAGCGGAATCTTCTTCTTTTGCGCTATCTCGCCCATGGCTTCAATAGGGTCGATGGTGCCATGCGGGTACTCCGGCGCACTGCCCAGTATCATCACCGTATTGCGATTGATGAGCCGTTTCAGTTTTTTCAGGTCAGGCGTAAAGTCCTTCGTCAGTGGCACCAGCCGGACCCTGACCCCGAAGTACTCGGATGCCTTGAACCAGGCCACGTGGGCAGTGGTCGGCAATATCATTTCCGGGTGCTTGACACCGCGCTGGTCTCGCGCCATGTCGCGGTAGGTCTTGACCGCCATCAGGCAGCTTTCGGTGCCGCCGGAAGTAACGACACCGCATACTTCTTCGGTGCCGTTGAGGATATCAGCGGTGGCGCTGATTACCTGCGTCTCGATTTTTTTCAGGCTCTTGAAGGCACCGGGATTCAGTCCATTCTCACAGGCATAGCTGTGGTAACTTTGCTTGAGGAATTCCGAGTGGTCCTCGTCAAGGTAATACACCAGGCTCCAGACGCGGCCATCTTTATACTGCGGATCCTGATCCTTGAAAGCCTCCAGGTCACGCAGGATCTGCGCGCTCTCGCGGCCCTGCTCAGGCATTGCCTTGTGCATTGTGAAACCTCCCTTTATTCACCTACAAACCCTGTAAAAACACACCCAGGCTGATTCCCAGGTAGTTACCCAGAGCATATCCGATAATGCCCGCTGTCATGCCAGACAACAATGCTGAGGGGTTATCCAGGGCCCTCGCCACCATCGGCACAAAGGGCGGACTGCACACCGCCGCCACCGACGTCACCATAAACGTATCGCCGTCGACCCGCGCCAGTCGGCATAACAGCGCATGCAACAGCAGGCTGCCGAATACGGTTCCCAGCAGGAACAGGGTGACAGCGCCATCCACCTGGGCGAGTTGCTCCACACTCGCCATGGACGCGATCACGAAACAAAACACATAAATGAGATACATACCCAGTTTGTAGGCAACACGCATCTGCCGCACCCGCGAAACCAGGGAAAGTCCAATGCCCAGGCTGGTCAAGGCAACAATGACGACCGCCGGATTGGTTTCGCCAGCGACTGCCAGTGCCTGGATTTCGGCAATGCCCAGTGCAGCCAGCACGACCAGGCCTGCCAGCGCCAGCACCGCAGCGATCTCCCGCCGGTGAACGGGCAGCAGGAGGTCAGCATAGTTGTCTTCCGAGTAATGCTGCACGTCCTCGCTGCCAGGGGCCACGCCCACCCTGGCATGCCCCAGCAAACGCCTGAACATCCTGACGCCCAGTGTCAGCATGAAAAGCAGATAAGCCGCGCCGAGAACGGTATCGAGGCTGTGAAAGACAATGTACTCGCTGTGTGGAATATCCAGGCCCGTCTTTATCGCGGCGAGATTGGGCGTGCCACCGGTGTAAACCCCTACCGACATCGCGGCAAAGTGCGCGGCAGAGTCGCTACCCTGGCCGCGGAAGATAAAGAACAGGCAGGTAGCGAGAGTCACCACCGAGGTGGTGGCGAACAACATGGACAGTAACGCTTTGCCAGCCAGCACACGCCACTGACGCACATCGAGCGTGAACAGCAACAGAGGCAGGGCCACCAGAATGGTCACGTCTGACAAGGTTTGCTGCACAGGCGCCATCGTCTCTGGCAGCCATCCCAGATTGCCAAGCAACAGCCCGGCTATGTAACACAGGGCAATAATGCCCAGCTTCTGCGCCCACATCTGGTGGTGACACACCCACAACAGGCAGGCCGGTACACAACACAGTACCAGGGCATAGACTACCGTCATGGCGCCGCCGCTGCCACGCCGGAAAATAGCGTCCTGCCAGGGTATCGCATCAATATCCTCAATTGCTGTAAGCGGTCAAAATTCACGCCACCCGGGCAGGTTTCAGGGCCCATCAGCGAAACGATCGTGCACTCCCTGGCAGTATAGTTGCTGATGGTACCAGTGTCCCACCGGCCGCCCTGTGAACACGGCCGAACAGGGAGCCACCGGGGGCATCCCGGGGCAGCATCAGCTCCGGATCACAAGTTGGCCTTAGCGCCCATAAGCCCTTGCTACGCCTGCAAAACTTGTCTATAAAGATAGGCTAGTGTTCGTTCGTGTGCTTCGGAGCACAACACTTTGTGCCGCACGCTGAAGGTGTGGCATATGGGGATACAGCAGCAGGTGATATAGCAATGATAACGCCAGTACCCGAGCGCGGCATCAAGCGCTTGCATCGAGACGAGAGTGGGGAGCAGTCTCTTGAGGTCTTGATGATTCTGGCCTTTGGCGTGCTGCCGATGATCAGTGCAGTATGGCTCATGGAAGATGTGATCAAGGAATATGTGGCCTTTGGCCAGATTTTTATCACTTCGCCTTTTTTCTGAACGTATAACAATGCTCAACGTGTCAACCAGGGAGTTTTAACCAAGATGTTCATCCAGACTATTCGCGACGCCATCAACCCTCTACACCGTGATGAACGAGGCGATAACGAGAACCTCGGCCGTCTGCTGCTGTTGGCGCTGGTGCTGATACCCCTCATCATCCTGATCACCGTGTTTGGTGGTGAAATCTATGAGGAAGCACAAAGCCAGTGGGATGAAGTAATGGGCACAGGCCTGGGCGACTGACCCTCCCTCCGCGCCGACGCAATCAGTGCGTCGGCAGGTGCTCTCAATGTATGACGCGCTGCGCGACCCCCAACTACTGATATTACTGGCTTTGCTGTTACCAGCGGCTTTTCTCGATATGCGCTATCACCGCATACCCAACTATCTTACCTACACCGCAATGATCGCCGGACTGACCCTGGGCCTGGTGAGCGCCGGCACCTACGGATTTGGCGTGCACCTGCTTGGCTTGCTGGCGGGCGGCCTGCCACTGTACCTGATGTTCCTGGGAGGAAGCCTGGGCGGCGGCGATGTAAAATTGATGGCGGCTGTGGGCGCGATTATCGGTTTTCCCGCAGCGCTCAATGCCCTTATCGCATCTATTCTGGTTGGCGGCCTGTGTGCCGCACTCATCCTGATCTGGCAGGGCAGACTGCTGGGTATGGCGCATTACTCCTGGAGAATGCTCTGGCATCGGGTAGGTGTGGCGAGTGAGGCACCTGCGCCGTTGCCAGCGCGCCGGGACGCGTTTCCGTTTGGCGTAGCGATTGCTCTGGGAACGCTGTCCATGGCACTTCCCGCCAGTGCAGCGGGAGCCGGCTGAACGTATGCAATTGCAAGGCGCAGAATCCATAAGCCGCGCGCTGCCCAGCCAGGCCTACGAACGGCTGCAGGAACTGACGCTATACGCTGGCGGCGCAGCGCTGCTGACTGTCTGCGTCTCGCTGACTGCACTGTGGTGGCTTGGCTGCTTTATCAGGAGGAGCTACGGCACCGGGCCGCTGCACGTATTGCACAGGGATAACAAAGCATCAGCCTCTCTGGAGTTCCTGTTGGTGTTCTTTCCGCTGCTGGTGCTGGTGCTCGCCGTCTGGCAACTGGCTTTCATGCTCAATGCGCAGATGCACGTTGGTTACGCGGCCTACGCCGCCGCACGCAGCGCCAGCACCATCGTTTATATGGAGCTACCTGAGGAGCCAGAGGGCATCTTGCTCAACAGCAATCAGCCCAGTGCAGCAAAGTGGCGACGCATCAACCGCGCCGCCGTGCCCGGTACGCTGCCTGTTTCACCAGGCAATGCAAGCTCTGCAACCCAGGCCTGGCTTTCCAGCGCCATCAACGAGGCCTTCGACGATCAGGCCGCACCCAATTTTAACGCGGTGGACGTAGGCGCTCTCCCGGGCCAACTCAGTGTCATGACGGCGCACCGCGGCACTGCCATTACCGAAGGCAGGCGCATCAGCCGCGCCGCAGTAAAAGCCCTTTACGCAGAGCGCGCGACACGGGTGCTGATCAACGGCAGGGACGCCTATGGCAACCAGAGCGATGGCGGCCAGGCGAGCGACAGCTATAACCTGGCGGGCGCGGGCATTCTGCAGGTAACGGTGGAATACGATTTCTGGCTCAACGTGCCCTACGCCGGCCGTATGATGCGACTGGCTTTCGGTGGCAGCGGTTTGCTGGACGATATCACCCACCCTACCCTAACCCTGCGTGAAACAGTGGCCATCAACGCCTGGCCGCAGGTGACAGCCTACTGATGCGTAACAGCCTGACACGCCTGCACCGCGACGAAAGTGCCCAGGTCTCCTTTCTGGCCGTGGCCGCAGCACTTTGCTTCGTCGGGCTACTGGCCATGGTGATGAATACCAACGACCTCGTGCGCGAACGCGTGCGTATGCAGGAAGTCGCCGACACCACCGCGCTGGCTGCCGCCACCTGGAATGCGCGCGGCATGAACCTGGTATCGATGATCAATGTACTCAACAGCAAGTTATTGACCATGACCGTGCTGGTTAACTCGCTGAACAAAACCCTGCCCATCGTCAGGCAAGTTGCCGTAGCGCAGGGTGCCGCCTTTAAAGCCTGCAGCGGAGTGCCTGTTGCAGGCGTGTTCTGTGCGGTGATGGCGGCGGTAGTCCAGGTGCAGGAAAAAATTATCCGGGTAATGGAAAAGGTCATCAAGAACATCGCCAAATACACCGCCTGTAAGAAACTGGTGTGGACGGTGATGGACAGCCTGCAGACCGCCGCTGAGGGAATCCGCTCATCATTCCCCGCCATCGCTGTGGGCAGCGCGGTGCAGGTAGCGCAGGCGAACGGCGCCACATTTGGTGTGGCGATAAACGGCGGCGCTATCACCGGCGGATCACCGCTTAGCCAGACACTGAACCTGCCGGTGACGTCTGACGGTTACAAGACCAGCGACTTTTGTGAGGCGATGAAAGCGGGCGGCCCCGGTTATGTCATGGAAGGCTACAGCAACGACCAGGGCCCGATGCGCCTGGGCAAGAAGATCTGGGACATCGTGTTCATCCCGTTTTTCAACCTGTTACCGCATCCTATATTCTACGGTTTCTATTCTTTCTATATGTCACAGATCGGCTGCACCCCGGATGCGAAATCTGAGGACGGCTCTTCCGAAACCAGTTTCTACGATCTGCCCGCCTGCCGCAAATACAACGCCACAGCCAAGTGGGAGCGCTTTTCTTCGCGCACTGGCTGGGTCAGTAGCGGTGGCTGGACCACGGACGATTTTGTCGCCTGGCAGTCCCTGAACGAAGGAGAGGGCGACGGTCCGAGTGACTCGGACATGGACAAGTTCGGCGACCTGGACAAGTACGGCGAAGGCTCCATAACGCCGGAGGACAAGCCACCACCGGTGCGCGGGCCGGGCTACCAGGCACTGGTGAGCGAATCCAATACTGACACGCAGAAGGTTCCCTGTAACGCGGGCAACGCGGCCAGCGGTTACCCCATCAACGGTGGCGGCATTTTCGGTATTGGCTGTATTGGCGACCCGGACGATTGCGTCTCGTTACGCGACCACCCCGACTACACCCGCTACAGCGGCACCACGCACACGCGCAACCCCGGCGGCCTGGATGCGGAGCGCACCGGCGTTTACTTCATGAAACTGGAGCGCGAGCAACAGGACCAGGATGACGGGGAAGGCGGTACAGTGAGGCGCTATCGCTATACCACCGACGTCTGGGTGCTTGCAGATGCGGGCAGTGCCGAACTGGAGGGCGACGCGCTGGACGAATATATACAGTCACAGGGCGGCGACTCAACCAAGCCCGGTGATGGCAATGATGGAGCCGATTCAAAGAGCTGCAAGAATCGCATTCAACCGCTGCTGATGGACGAGACCGAGAACCCCGATAATCGACTGCGTCACATCGCCATGGTGTATGTTGAACTGGGCTCGGACAAGCACCCGCTGCCGTTCTGGAGCAACTTCTACGACAGCCCGCCTGATCGCATCACGGCATACGCGCAGGCGCAAACCTACAACAAGCTGTCCCAGGATATGTTCACCCAGGACTGGCGAGTACGCCTGGAACAGGCCAATCTGCTGGAATCTGCACTGGGCAGCGAGAACGGGTTCTCCCTGCAGGGTGACAGTAATATCGCCTCGGAGTTTATTGGCAGTGTTAACAACCACTAAAGCGCAACTGATCGCCAGCGGCCGCGGACAAGCGCGGCGACGCACTGGTGGGCGCCGCGCTCCCGCGCACACAGAGCGGGGGTCGGCGGCGCTGGAAGCGCTGATGCTGGTGGTGTTCCTGATCATCCCGCTTTGGATGCTGCTGTTCAACATGGGCTACGCCGGCATGCGCCTTACGGATGCACAAACTGCCACACGCCTGGCAGCCTATGAAGCCCTGAAACAACAGACCGCGGGCAAGGCCGTCAGTGGCCAGCAGGACGACATCGCCAACTCCGTGGAGGGGCAGGTATTCCCGACGGAGAGCAATGTCGTTGACGTTGACATCGTCGGCTCGTCCGTCTCATCCGAGCTGGGGCCCGACAACAATGACATGCTGGGCATACTCAGTGGCGTAATGGGTTCACTCTCTGGCAACACGACAGTCAACGCCAGTATCAGCAGGGAATCCCCGTTTCAGCGCTTTACCGACTCTGACATCAAGGTGGCCCTGACTACGGGCGGCACACCCTACACCTACTGTGAAATGGACAATGCCGCCTTTAACCCGTTTACCGCCACCGACGACCAACCCAACGTAGGCCTGGGCATTCTTGAAATCATCACTGAATCAGCCAACGTCATTCTGGCGCCCTTTGGCGGCCTGCCCACCGGGAGTGACAAATGCTGAGGCAGTTCGGCAGCGTAGTGGCCAAACTCGCGCTGTCGGCCGTGGCTATTGTCGCCTTTCTGATGATCACGGCCAGGGTGCCCTTTTTCAACACCAGCGAGCCATTGTCCATGGCAAGCATGCAACCGATGACCGGCGCCGGCATTCTCGCAGCTCACAACGCCGCTGCCCGCATCACCTTTGCCAGCGACGACGACAGGTTCAACGGCAGTTTTTATGCGCTGGGTGAAGACAGCGGCTTCCAGCTGGAGGAGCTGGATATTCCCGGTCCCTGCGAGAACGCCGGGCGCCGATACCTCGCGCAACAATGCCCGGACTGCGTGGTCACCGAGGCGGTCGCTGAACCCGGCCAGCCGTCCACACTGTTCTGGTCTGACGCCAGGGCCAATGGCAGCATGGGAACGATATTCCTTGATTGCACCCGGGAGCTGGGCGATTCTCTGGTGAGGGTGCCGCGGCTGTCCTTTACCGACCAGACAATAAACCTGGATGCCGGATCCGCCAGTGACGCCGAAACAGCGCCTATTCCCAGACTGGCGCGCAGCGAACGCGTCAGCAGTATGACCCTGGGTAACTGGGCCATCGCGGTTGATGCGGTGGATCAGGGCGATGCCGCCATGGAGAGCATGGGCGGACTGCTGAATGACGCCGGCTGGACCGAGCTTGACCAGGGGGAGCAACAGGACAACGCGGTGCAGCAGCGCGTGTACGCCCGCAAGCTGAACGAAAGCAGCGCGCTGTGCGTGCTGACACTGAATAAATCTGACGAGGGCTACCAACTCGTCACCATGATGAACATATAAACGCAGGGGCATGCCATGAACAGGAAAATTCTATTGGCGGTGGCGATCGTTGCAGGCCTGGGGGCAGCCTTCCTGGTAAAGCAACACATCGACGAGTTGGTGGGCGACACGATCACGGTTTACAAGGCCACCAGTGACAAGTCCGTTGGCGACACCATGGGCTCTGACATTGAAGCCATTACCCTGCCGGCCGGCCTCTTTCCCGATGTACTGGAGGAAGCACCAGACCAGAACTTCGTCGACTATATCGAAGTCACACCTTTGAGAGCACGCGTCGCTGCTGGCGATATCCTGCTGTTTCGCCACTTCGATTCCAGCGTTGACCCTGGTGTGCTGCCCAGTATTCCCGCAGGTAAGAAGGCTATTTCTATCGAGGTGGACCAGGCCTCGGCCGTGTCCTATTTCATTCAGCCCAAAGATCTTGTTGATGTAATGGGCACCTTCTACGCCGGCGATGACGCGCAGAACAGCACCGAGGGAGGACTGCCGGTACCGAAAGTCTCCACCCGACCGATTCTGCAAGCCGTTGAAGTACTGGCTGTGGGCAGCGAGTACCGGGCGTCCGAACGCCAGAAAATGGAACCCTACGGTTCAGTCACCCTGCTGGTCAGCATCGACGAGGCAGCGAAGCTGATCTTTGCGCGCGACTACTACAACGTCAAACTCACCCTCATTCTGCGCAGCAAGGACGACACCGACGTGTCCTCGCAGCTGCCGGAGGTAGGCATCAGCACCAGTAACTTTGATGAGATTGGTAACCAGCCCAGTCGCAACGTTATCATCAAAGCGGGCAGCAAGGAGTAACACGGTGTCGGTGCTCATCCACATTCAGGACCTGCAGGATACCCGGGTAGGGGAGTTCAAGCTCGAGCACTCGCTCTCGCTGGGCAAGGCTGCTGACTGTGACATCGTGCTGGATTCGCCCTACATATCGGCTACGCACGCGCGCTTCGAAGCCGACGGACCGCAGGTGTTCATACAGTCTCTGGGGCTCAACGGTGTCATGGTCAATGATGTGGACGTGTCGCGCGGCACACGCATGGAGTTAAAGCCGGAAGATGTGATCTCCATGCCCGGGTTCATCCTGCACATCACCGGACTGCGGCCTACGCGACAGGCCAGCGACTACGAGATGGAACGGGCGCTGTCTGACCTCAAGCGGGACATTCACTCTGAACTGCTGGAGTCGGCCAACCTCACCGGTGTGGTGATGGAAACCAACACCGCGGATATGTCAGCAGAGATCGACGAGAAGCTGTCCACCATGCTGGAACGGATTTCCCTGATCGATGAAGCCCTGCTCGAGCACATTGTGCTGAAGGCAGTGCGCGAGGCAGCCGTGAGCACCGTGGTGCGCGGCAAGATGAGCGAAAGCAAACGCCGCTCGCTGGCCTGGGAAGCCAGCGCAGACCGCATCGCATTTGATCAGCTGGTGGCCATGTGCCTAAGTGAACTGGGCGTGGACGAAAGCTATGGCAGCCTGGCCATTGCCCAGGTGCGGGACCGCTTTGCCGAAGTGTATGAACACAACGCCCAGGCGCTGTCGCAGTTACAGAAGCGTTACATTGCCCGCGAGTCGATTCGCGCTGACATCCTGGCCCTGGTTTACGGTCTGGGTCCACTGGAAGACCTGATGCAGTTGCCGGACATTACCGAGATCATGGTAGTGGGCAAAGACAAGATATTCATCGAGAAAGGCGGCGGCCTGGAAGAAACAGGGCGGGCCTTTCCCAGTGAGGACGACCTGAACGTCGCGGTAAACCGTATGGTGCGGCCTATTGGTCGCGCTCTCAACCGCGCCGAGCCGATAGTCGATGCCAGACTGGAAGATGGCTCACGTGTGCATATCGTGATTCCACCGGTCGCCATAAAGGGCACCTCCGTCACCATCAGGCGTTTCCGCGAAGACCCTTTTACCCTGGATGACCTGATACGCTTTGGCTCTCTCACGCCACAGGCTGCGCGTTTTCTGCGGGCCTGTATTTTGTCGCGCAAGAACATGGTGATTTCCGGCGGCACTGGTTCAGGCAAAACCACCTTGCTCAACGTACTGGGCGCAGAGATTCCCGATGATCAGCGTCTGGTGGTGATAGAAGACAGCGCAGAGTTGCAGTTGCCGCAACCCAACCAGGTCAACCTGGAGACACGCAAAGCCAATCTCGAGGGCAAGGGCGAGATACCCATCAAGTCACTGGTGCGCGCGTCGCTGCGTATGCGCCCGGATCGAATTGTCGTCGGCGAGTGTCGCAGCGGCGAAGCGCTGGACATGCTGCAGGCCATGAACACCGGACACGACGGCTCTCTGACTACCGGGCACGCCAACTCGCCACGGGAAATGATCCAGCGCCTGCAGGTGATGGTTATGGAGGCCGGGGAAGACATGCCGGTGACGGCGATCAGGCAGCAGATTGCCGCAGCGGTGGATGTCATCGTACAGATTCAACGACAGCGGGACCGATCACGTAAAATCACCCACATCAGCGAGATCGTCGGTTACGATGCCAGCGAGGGTGAAGTGGTTATGGAGGACATCTTCACGCTGGTGCCGTTGCCCGATGGTGGCTCGGAACTGCGCTTCACCGGCTACCTGCCCTCTTTTGCCGATTACCTGATCGCCGCCGGTGATACCAGCGTAGAGGAGTTGTTCGCATGGCATTAGCAGCGGCTTACGCATTGATCGCCCTCGCCACGGGCATCGCCGTCTACCACGCCCTGGTCACAATCACGCCGGTTGCGATTACGCGCTGGAGGAGTGACCAGGCCACTATCAACGACCAGTTGCAGGACATCTTCTATACAGCCAACGAGGCCCGCACCTTTCTGCTGTTCAAATATGTGGGCACCATCGCCGCGTTCCTGGTCGGCTGGCTGATGCTGGACAGCCTGGTATTTGGCATCTTCATGGCCGTTGCCGTCTACCTCCTGCCGCAGGTTATGCTGGACAACATAGTACGCAAGCGCCGCGACCGGCTGGAGTCGCAAACGGCAGATGTCATGACCGCGCTGAGCGCAAGCATCAAAAGCGGCATGACGATTGAACAGGCTTTCGATGAGATCGTTACCACCATGTACCCGCCAGTGTCCGAGGAATTTGCCCTGATACGTGAGCGCATCGATGCCGGGCAGTCGGTTGTCGCGGCGGTTAAATCTGCAGACAGGCGGCTCAAAGTACCGAGACTCTCGCTGATATTCCAGACGATATCCATCAGCCTGGAACGCGGTGGTCGCCTCGCCTCGCTGATGGACAGGCTGGCAGAGTCCACCCGCGAGATCGAACGAGTGGAAGAGCGGGTGAGAACGGAGACCTCGGGATTGAGGTTGTCTGCGCGCATCATGTTTTTCATGCCCTTTGCTATCTGCGGCATGCTCTATCTCATAGAACCCAACCAGGTGATGTTGCTGTTCAATAACCTGGCGGGGAATGTGGTGCTGGTCATCGCCATCATGCTGGACATAGGTGCCTACTTCATTATGAAAAAACTGATAGACCTCGATGTGTAAAGCCACAGACAGGCCAAGACTATGCAAACGACACTGATACTGGCCATAAGCGTTACTTGCGTAGCAGCCTTCTGCGCCGTGATGTATGTCGGCCTGTCTATCTTTGCAGCCCTGGAGACGCGGGAAAAGCTGTGGGCCCACACCCGCGCTACCACCGATGGCACGCTGGAGGCGGTGAACCGGTTTATGCGCCTGACCCTGCTGGAAATGGTCCGGCCCCTGCCCAGCATCCAGAAGCTGCTGCGTGACGTGAAAAAGAATCTCGCCACCGCCGGTTATGGCGGCAGCGCCGACGAGTTCGTCAGCCAATTACTCTGGCAGGGGCTACTCACCGCCCTGGTGGCCTCAATCTTCATAGGGATACTGTTTGCTCCCGTATCGGGCGTGTTTATAGGCATAGCCTGTGGCCTGCTGTGGGCCATGTGGATACGGCCGGCACTACTGGACGCGGATGCCAGCAAGCGCAGCCGTGCTATCTACCGCCGCATCCCCTACGCGCTGGACCTGAGCGTGCTGGTACTGGAAACAGGTGGCACGCTGCGCGAGGGCCTGGAAGAAATTTCCAAACAGGATGACCCGCTGGCAGAAGAGCTGCGCATCACCCTGCTGGAGATCGACTCCGGCTCTACCCAGTCGACTGCGCTGAAAAACATGGGCCAACGTGTCGGGCTGGAGTCGCTGGAGACCATTCTCATGGCCATCAACCGAGGCGAGGAAACCGGCGCTCCCATGGTCAATACGCTGATCACCCAGGCAGAAATGTTCCGCGAGCGACGGTTGCAGGAAATTGAAAAAATGGCGGTAGAGGCACCGACCAAAATGACCTTTCCCAACATGATGATCATGATAGCGGTACTGCTGCTCATCGTCGGGCCATTGTTGATTCAACTCGTCTCTTCAGGATTGTTCTAGCATGCAAGATCTGCGCATTGTGTTTAATAGCGGGCCCATGGCAGGCGAGACCAGTCGCTACGACCTGGGCACCGTCGTCATCGGCCGCGAGCCGCGGGCGGAGGAACCGGGACAGTCACTGCTGGTGTTGCGCGGAGCCGACGGCGCGGTGTCACGCAACCACGCGACGATCTTCGACAGGGAGGGCCTTGTCTATCTCAACAATACCGGCGGCAACGGCACCAGGGTTGATGGCAAACTGGTGTTTGAGGAAACACCGCTAAGCCCGGGCACGGTGGTGAGCATAGGAGATAACCACGCGTTCAAGCTTGACTGGCAAAGTGCGGGCCAGGCGCAGCGCGACGCAAAAGCCAGGGAAACGAATAAAACAACAACGACCAAGGTCGCCTCCAGCGGCATGCTTGCCTCACCGGTGGTGCGCTCCTTGCTGATTGTCTATCTGCTGGCTATCGCCGCTGTCGCCGTATGGCTGAACTGGCGTGGCTCACTGGGCGGGGAAATCCCGGATGACTGGCCCAGGTTGGCGGCAGCCTACGAGGCCTATCAGCCGGCGGAGGTGTCGGAAGCCGAGAAAGCGCGGCGAGCGCGACTGGCGGAGGCGATGCTGGTGCGTCTGCGGGTGCTGCGCACCAACGAGCGCGTAGACGACGTGCACAGTTTGTGCCGCGAGCTAATGCGCCTGGACTCGGATATCGAGTCACCCCTGTATCGCTACGGCGCAAAATGTCTGGGCAGGAAGAACTAATGACAGCGCAAACAGACTACCTGCGACCGGTTGCGGGGGAAACGAGCCAGGGATATGGACATGAGTGACGAACGCTATCAGAGCAAAACCTATATAGGCGCCGGTGGCATGGCCACCGTATACCGCGCCTGGGACAGCGTTGTGGGCAGGGATGTGGCGCTGAAGGAGATTGCGGAAGAGCTGCGCGATGACGACGAGGTGCGCAAGATGTTTATCGCCGAGGCGCGCAAGATGGCTCAGGTGCGCCACCGGCATGTGGTACAGGTCTATGATGTGCTGCTCGACAATGATGTACCCACCATCGTGCAGGAATTCATGGACGGTGGCAGCCTCGCTAACCGGGTTGGCGCGTCTGTCATGACTCCCGACGAAACACTGAATATGCTGCAGGACGTATTCCATGGTCTGCGGGCGATTCACGAAGCAGGCCTGGTTCATCGGGATATGAAGCCGGACAACATTCTCGCCGGCAACGGCGACTGGAAAGTGGCGGACTTCGGCGTGGCGATGAGCGGCGAAGAGGACGTACTGCCCTTTATCGGCAGTAAGTACGCGGCCCCGGAGGTACTCAATGCCCCGGATACAATATCAGCGCGCTCGGATATTTACTCCATGGGAATTCTGTCCATGGAACTGATGCTGGGCTCGGAGCAATTTGAGGCCGCCGCCAGGGAGGCGATGCTGCTGAAGCAGGGCGGCGGCAACAGCGCGCGGGACAGCGCAGCCGCGTTCTGGCAACGCTGGGTATCCAGCGATGCGGAGGTACCGCTGCTGTGCGACCTCAACCCGGTGATCTCGCGTGAGGTCAGCGAATTTGTCGCGCGCCTCGCCGCTCGTGATGCCAGCAAACGACCCGCCAGCTGCGACGAGGTAATCGCCGAGATAGACCAGTTGCGCAAGGCCGAGGCTTTGCGCATGGGGGCGCCGACTGAGCGCGACCCGAAAGTGAAGTCTGGCAAGGCCGCTCCGGACGCCGACGAAGGCAAAAAGAAGAAGACACCCCTGTGGTTCAAGATTACCGCTGGTGTCGGCGTCCTGCTACTCGCCGCAGTCGGCGCTTTGCTCATCGGATCATCCAAACCGCGCACCTTCGACATAGCGCTGATCAGTGAACCCGCTGGCGCCAGTATCACCGTCAACGGTATGGCGAAGGAGGCCCTGACACCCAGCGTAGTACCTTTGCAGATAGGCGATGTTATTGAACTGTCATTGCCGCGCCATCACGGCGTCAACATGACGCTCGCCAAGGGCATGCCGGGCCTGCAAAAGAATGCCGACGACAAGTGGGAGATAATCAGCGCACTGGAACGGGCCTTCAGCCTTGATAGCAGCAAAGCCTCCCAGGCCTACCTGGCAGATTTGTGGCAGGACGCCCCGGACTTACGGGCAACCGTGCCCTCCGCCCTGGACAGCACCAGGCCGTACCGTCTGCCGCTTGGCACGCCCCTCTATATCGCGATTACGCCGCCGGCAGAGGGTGCACTCACGTTCATCCACCTCAGCTCGGACGACATCGCCACGCTGGTGTACCCGGACCCCACCAACGCCACCCTGGGTGTACTGGCGCGCAAAGCCGTAACGGTGGGCGACGAACTGGATATGGTGGCACATGAACCGCTCGGCCGGGAATGGATCATCCTGGTGCTGAGCCGCAACCCGCTGACGCCGCCTGATATAAACGGCTCGGGCCTGATTGAAGACTGGGCGCGGTATTACGAGTTCGGCAGCGACAACTCTCCCGCTGAGCAGTTGATGACCTGGCTGGTGGACACAGTAGGCGAACAGCCTCTGGGGTTTGCGATCGTGCCCATCGAGATCGTACCGGCAAGCACAGAACCGGTCGCGGAGTTGGCGCCGTGAGTGGTATATCGGAAGACGTTTTCCAGGCTGCGCTGGGGTATTTCCTGTCGCCGATCGAGCCGTTGATGAAAGACGAATCGGTACGCGAGGTCATGATAAACGGCTATGACCAGATATTCATAGAGCAGAGCGGCGCGCTGCAGCTCACCGAGTTCAAGTTTGATGACCCCGAGCAGTTACTCGCCGCAGTGCGCAACATTGCCCAGTACGTGGGCGTGCATTTGCGCGAGGATGTGTCGCGCTTCGACGCTCGCCTGCCCCAGGGTCACCGCGTTCATGTGGTGTTACCGCCGGTATCCCGAGTGGGTGTTTCCGTCACTATTCGCAAGCATTCAAAAAGCAGTTTTGGCCTTGATGACCTGATAAAACTGGGCGCGATCACCGAGGAGTCGCGAGACTTTATGCAGTTCGCCATGGAGCGCGAGCAGAACGTCGTCATTGCCGGCGGTACCGGCACCGGCAAGACAACGTTCATCAACGCGCTGTCTGCACTGATTCCCAATTCAGACCGTATCATCACCATAGAGGATGCCGCCGAGCTGCAGCTGGACCAGGAACACGTGGTGTCGCTGGAGACGCGTGCGCCGGACCGCAAAGGCCAGGGCGCGGTTACCATTCGCGACTTGCTCCATTCCTCCCTGCGCATGCGTCCGGACCGCATCATCGTTGGCGAGTGCCGCGGTGGCGAAGCGCTGGACCTGTTGCAGGCAATGAACACCGGGCACGGTGGTTCCATGTCGACCGTGCATGCCAATTCCCCCATTGAAACGCTTCGCCGGCTGGAAACACTGGCGCTTTTTTCCGGGGAAGAGATTCCCCTGCGTTTTCTGCGGGCACAGGTGGCCTCCGCCATCAACCTGGTGGTGCAATTGCAACGCCTTGCCGGCAAACGCAGCGTGGTAAGCATTGCAGAGGTACTGCCGCTGACCGAGGACGGTGAGTACCAGGTGCGGGAAATCTTTGGCTACGACTATCACGCTGACTCTCTACAACGCCTGGCAAAGGCCTCCTTCGAAGACGCTGCTGTTTCGTCATGACACTGTGGCTACTGCTGGCAGCAGGCGCGGCGGCTCTGCTACTGGCGTTCTACCCTGGCGAGTTGAGCTGGTTTTCAGAGCGCGGCACGCGCTGGCTGTATGACCGCAGCGCCAACAACTACGAGCAGAAATGGTCGCGCCACAACTATCAGCCTTACGATGAGCTGGTGACCCGGTCAGCCCGCGAGGTCGCCGTAAACCAGCAACGGCCAAAGGTGCTGGACCTGGGTACTGGCACTGGCCGTGCACTGCTGCTGGCCGCACAGACACTGGGACCCAATGCACACTATACGGCGGTGGATTTCTCCCCGGCGATGCTGGCGGCCCTGCAACGTCAACTGGAAAAAGGGCCGCTGCAGGCTCTGAACGTGAAGCTGGTGGAGCAGGATATCGTCAGCTGGCTAGCTGAGCAGGACGGCACTTACGATCTATTACTGTGTATGGAGGTGGCGGAGTTCGTGGCGGATTTTCCTGCAGTGCTAAATGCACTGCAGCGCTGCTCGGCCCCGGGCAGCAGACTGGTCATGACGCGTCCTGCGGGCCTGTGGAGCCTGTTCTTCCCGGGTCGTTGCCAGAGCAGGCGCTGCCTGCGCGAACAGCTCAGCCGACGCGGGTTTACGCAAATAGAATTTACGCGCTGGCGCCAGCGCTATGAATTACTGAGTTGCGTTAGAGCCTAGCCGCGTCCAGCCCTCTGGCACAACAAACCTGTCGGCGGCCACATCGTCGCGACTCCAGTCACTGATTTCCGCGGTGATCCGGTAGAGCGTGACGTGATCGGGAACGGGTGCTGCGGCCCGCGCATTTGACTTCTTCGGCTTCTCTTTCTTGAACATGCCGGCGATACCGCCGACGAGTTCACCCGTTGCCGCACCCACAGCAGAACTGCCGATGGCTCCGCCAACGCTGTCACCCATCGCTTCGCGAGTGGCATCGCCCACCGCTTTGCCGGTCTCGTTACCAGATTGTTTAATCACTTCGTTGTAGGCGGAGGTGCCCACATCGGACCAGAGGTCATCCTCGGCTACCGCTACACCATCCGCATTGATACAGGCCTTGCCCCCGATCTTTAGCGACATAACCGTGCGCACCGGGTAACCCTTTATGTCCTCCATCTCGTCCAGCAGGGTTTCCCAGCGGTTGGGAAACAAACCCACCAGCATCTGGCTGGCACCAGGCATTTGCGGAACCAGGTAGTCCATCTGCAGGCGGTCAGCCAGATCCTGGTAAAACACCTGCACTTCCTCGTGATCAGGCACGCGACTGGCCACCCAGGGCTCCATGGTCCACTCCAGTTCACAGCTCATGCCCGTGTCCGGGTCCTCACAGACCTGCTCCATACTCAGTATGTGCCGCCTGGCGCGAATGCCGCCTATGCGTTCGCGCTCCTTGGTTTTTGAGCTGCGAAACTTTGCCTCCGACCATTCACAGTTATCCACTGCAAAGGGTAGCGCCTGCCCGCCTGTGGCGGCATCGACACGCTGGCGGATGTTGGCGAGGTCACGCTGCAATTCATCGAGCCCCACTTCCCGGTAGGAGTTGGTGTCGGCATTCAGTTCAAAGGCGGCATCCTTACCCAGGTCAACCAGCGTCACTTTGGCAACGGACAGGTCAGCCGCCATCTCGTCTGCAGGAAGCACTTCCCGGCGGCTGCGGTCCGCCGATATCTGGTTCAGCACTTTTATTTCAGACGAATAGGCGGACATGGGGCCGCCTGCTTTGACCGTTACCGTTTGCACATAGCTGACGTCAGCCTGCAGTGCAAGAGGCTGGGACGCCAGCAAAGCTGCCAGGCACATACGCAAGGTGGTTGCTGCTCTCATTCTGCTCTCCAGGCGACGAAGGCCGTGCTTAGTTCAACTGGGGCCGGAAACTGAACAGATTCCACTGGCCGCCGCGATTGGAGCGGAAAATGATGCTACGTCCCCGGTTTTCAAACACCGGGACATCATCGTGGCTGAAGTTTTCTGTGAGTTGCACACGCTGCGTACCGTCGGTGCGCATGATCCAGATATTGAAATCAGCGAACTCATCACCCACCGGCTGTGCGTCGGATGCAAACACGATGTAACGTCCATTCGGGTGCCAGGAAGGGTCCCGGTCATTGGCATCCCCGGTGGTCAGCTGAGTGAGACCAGAGCCGTCAATCTGCATGCTCCATATCTGGTCCTTGCCGGTTTTCGAGTCGGGCCGCACAAACAGTATTCTGCGGCCATCGGGCGAAACCGCGGGGGTACGCCCTGGCGCCAGCTGGGTGAGCAGGCCGCCATTCATGCTGATGCTCCAGATAGAGGCATCGATATTATTCTTACGGTGCGACTGGAAGATAATGGTTTCCCCGTCTGACGCGACCGAGGGATGCCAGTCGAACGCGCTGGAACTGGTAATCTGGGTGATACCGCCCGCCCCGTCCGAGCGTTTGCGCCAGAGGCTCTGGCTTTCACCGGAGCGGTCGGAGCTGAATACCAGAAAACGACCATCAGGGGTGAAAGCCGGAGACAGGTTCAAGCCCGTCTCCGCCGTGATCGGTGACTTGGCCGGGGACCCCAGGCTTTGTCGGTATACAACGCTCCTGCCTTCAGTGAACTCGGCGAAAACGATAGCATCCTGGTTAGGCGACGGCGCGGCGCGGCTGAAGTAGGTGTAGCGGTCTGCGCCGGCGGTAAGCTGCTTCAACCCTGTAACCTTGGGCCCGTCTGCAGGGTCCAGCGCGGCCGTCACCAGCTGCGTATTGAAGGTCGCAGTGGGCTCTCCATCCACCAGCGCTACACGTGTTTCCACCAGCTGAATACGAACGGAGTCACGTTGGGTAGTGGCACAACCCGCTATGACCAGGGCGAAGGCAACCACTAACAGCCTGCTCACACTGCAATTTTTCATCCAGAGATTCTCCTAGAATCGACACGACTTGTGCTTTCCCTAAACACTACTGCTTAACGAACAGGAAGTCACCACCATCGCTGTCGATGAAGCGGATATTGCTGTATTGCGGGACCTGCTCAGAGGTCATCACCACCGGCTCACGAATAGCCTGGTACAAACTGGTGCCGTCGATAATACGATCCGAGGTGCGCAGCTTGCGGATAAGGTTGCGGGCGAACACAGAGTGCCCGTCACCGCCCTGGTCCATCACCGGCTCGATGCCACCGGAGGTCATTACCAGACGAGCGCTGCGGTTGGCCATCTGCTCGTAAAAACGCCCGGTGCGTTTGACGTCAACGCTGCGCAACAGGGTACCGGAGAAGCAGGAGTCGGCAACCAGCATTACGTGCTTTGCCTTCATACCCTTGATCGTGTCGGTGATGGCACTGTTGCGTATCCAGGCGTCCTTGTTCGCCAGGCTCGCATCCACCGGCAGCCAATAGCCCAGGTCAACATCCTCGTCGTAATAACCGTGCCCTGCGTAATACACCAGCAAGTTGTCGTTCGGCCCCAGCGACTGACTTTTCTGTTCCAGCGCGGAAAGTATCTCCTTGCGCGATGCGTTGAGCCTGAGATCAACGTCAAAGCTGTAGTCAGATTCCAGCAGACTCGCGATCGTTTCTGCATCGTTTACGGCAGATTCGAGCTTGGGAATATCATCGGCGTTATAGTCATTGTTGCCGATCACCAGTGCGTGATACCGGCCAAAGTCGATGGAGGCCAGCAGCTCCTCGACGTCGTCGTCACCCGGGTGCAACTGACCTTGTTCAGTGCGCACCACGGTGACCGTCGTGCTGCCAATCACGCCACGGTCATCCACTGCGTCAATAGTAATTTCGGTCTGCCCCAGGGGAACACTCAACTGTTTGACAAAAGCGCCATTGGGAAGAATTTCCGCCTGCTTGCCGTCAATGAACAGCTGCTGTACGGGCCGCGAATGCACCACATTGCCCAGCACTTCAACACTGCTTCGCTCGGTGATCAGTTGGCCGCCGCCCGGCACAAACAGGGTGGGCGCGTCATCCGCTGCGTATACGGGACGCATCTGCTGGCTGCGAGGTGTTCCCAACAGGGCTACGTAAGCGTCCCGCGGTGCATCGAAGTCCGGATGCAAAAAACCTACCGCGGCAAAGCTGCCGTCGGATCGCGCTGCGATAGCGGCCAGGCCATCTGCATACTCGCCGCCCAACACGCGCGCCTTGACCAGAGCTCCCTGGTCCGTCACGCGCAATACCCAGGAGTTCGGTACGGACTCATCGGCCCCGTTGGTCTGGCCCACCAGTATCAACGACTGATCATTGAGCAGAGTCGCTCCCCACAGGGTGTCGACACCGGTGCCACCAAAGGTTTTTTCCCAACCAGCGGCTTCGTCTGCAGTGACCTTTACCAGCCACCCCTGCTCCAACGCGTTTTCGGTATAGGTAGAGCCAACGGCGATAACCGACCCATTGGTCAACACAACCACGTCGTTGAATACGTCAGCGTATTCAGAACCGTAGGAACGGCTCCAGACAGGCTCACCTGCGGGGGACAGCCGCATCGCCCAGGCATCACTGTCAAACAGATTGGTGCGTTCACCCACCAGCAGGATTTCGCCATTGGGCATTTTTGCCAGCGCGCGCACGATATCCGGCCCTGAGTCGGCCAGCGTTCGTTCCCAGACAACGTTCCCGTCTGCATCCAGCTCGGCCACGTAACCCGCTACCTTGCCCTGAGTACCCGCCACCACGAGGCGACCGTCGGCAACTTCGATAACGTCCTTGAGCGAGACATCCTTGCCAGGCGCGAGTGCGCGCCGCCATACCAGCTCACCGTCGGGTGCCAGCCTGGCTACCAGCCCGGCGAGGCGGCCACTGTCCTCACTTGCTGTGTCACCCACAACCAGCAGGCTGCCATCTGCCAGGTCGAAGGCGGCATTGGCGCGATCATCCCTGGGGCCCCCTATGGATTGTTGCCACAGCAGGTCTCCCTCGCTGTCCAGCGCCACTACCCAGGCATCCGAACGACCGGAGCTCTGGGACAGGGTGTGTCCTACCGCTATGGTGGCAAGGTCAGAGCGCCTGCTTATGACACGGGTAAACGCGTCTGTGCGCGAACCGCCAAAATTTTTCTCCCAACGCAACTTCAACTCTTCGAAGTCACCGCCGACCGGCACCATGCGCATGCCACCGGTCATTTTACTTTCACGCTCGAAGGCTTCCGGGCGAGAGCCCGGCAGATGCGACTCGATAGTGGTAACGGTTGCAGAGGAAGTTTGCGCAGCACTGTTATCGAGAGCGGGGCTGGCAACAGCCTCAACTGGCGGGCTGGCCGGTGTTTCTGCCGGCGTAAACTTCAGCCCGGCCACGCTGGCGCTGCTGCAACCCAACGCAGCAACTGCCAACGCCAACCGCATCACTTCGGGCAGCCTGTCTCGGCACGCTCGCCGGCTGCCATTAGCTGTCACTTTCACATGCCCTCTCCTGCGTTTTTGTTCTTCTTTTGCTTTTCTTCCAGTCCATACCGCCAGGCGTCTTTGCCCGCGCAGCACTGCCCGAAAACGTCTCACTGGCTACTGCTATACTTTTATTTACCATCACCCGATGAAGCATGGCTTAAGCATAGAACACAAACAGCTGTTTTACCGTCGAAATTACAGCTGCCAGCACGCCATTATTCCCTCTCCAAACAGAAAATGGGATGACCCATTAAGGGGAAACAGCCGATAAGTACAGATTTTGTGACGCAGCGCGCAATAAGCGGGGAAATGACGGCAATAAATGCATGTTTTCTTTGAAAAAGCCCAGTCCACTTTTGCCAAGCGAAAAATCGTGGGCTAAGCTCAGCGATTAAGAAAAATGCGCAGCAACCGTCGATTTCCCGCAACCACGGGCCCGCCGGTAATGCCAGCAACCAGCCAGTAACAAAACAGAAAACAACAGGTGTAAGCCATGCAAAAAGTAGGGAATCATTTCACACGTTCGGGAAAGCGCGTCTGCTTGCAGACGACACTCACATTAGCCGCCGTCAGCGCTGCGCTCGCCAGTGCCGTCACACATGCAGTGACCAACCCTACCGTTGAACAGTTAAGGCAACTGTCCAGCTCCTGGGATGCCAATCTCTACGTTGCACTGGAAGGGGGCAAGAAGCGGGTGGAGCTGGGCGATACGCTGCGCTACCACCTCAACGCGAGTGAAAATGGCCTCTGTTACCTGGTACACGTGGACACCCAGGGCGCGGCATCACTGATGCGGCCCAGCGACTGCAGCGCAGTAGCCACCAACGGCAGCTATTTCCCCAGCAAAGGCAACCTGGAAGCGGCAGAGCCCGAAGGTAAGGAAACCGTGTTTGCCATAATGGTTCAGGAACCCTCACCCGCGGCAGAGACGCTGCTGCAGGGCTCACCCGGCTACGCCAGTGTTGACGACAAGGCGTTGGGCCAACTGCTCAATGATTTGCGCACCGCGTCTACCAACGGCCAGCTTGATATCGCCGAGAACAGTTATCTGGTTGGTAGCGAAAAACTGGCTATGGCCATGACGGACGACAGCGACCTGCAGTTCACCACTCGCGGCATCATTCGCAAAGTCATGGAAGACACACAAAGCAGCGAAGACCTGGGCGAAGTGGTGAAGGAAATTTCCTTTGACGTACAAAGCATCAATTTCGAGTTCGGTTCAGAGGAGCTCACTGAGAAAGGTGTTCGCCAACTGAACGAGTTTGGCGCCGCTCTGCAAAGCTCTGAACTTGCAGACCTGAAACTGCGCATTGCCGGCCACACCGATGATCAGGGTGAATCCGCCTACAACCTGGACCTGTCACAACGACGCGCCAGTTCTGTAGCGCGTTACCTGAAAGACAATTTCCAGATTAAAGCGGAACGTCTGGACATTATCGGCATGGGCGAAGCCGCTCCCCTGGTTCCCGATACCTCTCTGGAAGCAAGAGCCCAGAACCGACGCGTAGAGATGATTTTTGTTAACGAATAAATTGCCCTGATCGCAAGCTCGCCCGGCTGCGCACACGGCGCACCCGGGTGGGCACACTCCTTCACAAACAACCAACCAGCCCACCCGGGCGAGCCAACCACCTCATGGACGAACCAGAGCATCGCTGGTAGTATCTGCGCCGAAATCCGCCCGTAGCTCAGCTGGATAGAGCGCTGCCCTCCGGAGGCAGAGGTCAGAGGTTCGAATCCTCTCGGGCGGGCCATAAACGATAAATCCCGGCCGCGCGCCGGGTTTTATCGTTTAAGGTCTGGCCGGGGGACTTGGTTCGGTTCTCCCAGGTTCGACAAGACGCGACAGCGTCTTGAACCGAGCCGCAGGCGAGCCCGCAGGGCCACAACACCCCACAGGGTGTTGTGGGTTAATCCTCTCGGGCGGGCCCCCTCCCAAATCATCACTACAGCGCCACCCCTCAGGAAACGCCGCAACCGAACCCACAGCTCCATCAGAACGGCACGAATACGAGCGCAGGCGCGATAGTGTTTTATCCTGGGCTACTGATTGGCAAAATTACAACGATGGAGCCCTTTCTTGGAGCAGCACTTCTTCCTGGCGCGGCAGCCCATTCTCTACAGGAATCTCAAGCTCTACGCTTACGAGTTGCTTTTTCGCGCATCCAAGGAAAACAGCGCACCTGCTGATATTGAGGACGATGCTGCAACGGCACAGGTGCTTACCAATGCGATGGAGATCGGCATTGACAGTCTGTCGCGGGGTCGGGTGACGTTTATCAACCTGCCGCGGCAATCGACAGCGCTTCCATGTGAACAGCTTTGGGAGTAGCCTACAAGCATGCGTGGAGCAACCGCCGGCAGAGGTGCGTAATGCAAAAGGGCACGCTTCTGGACGAGAACTTTCCCTCACGTGTGGAGGCTGTATTTGCCGATGCGCGCAGTGCGCGTTCGGCTGCGATGTCGCTTTGCCTGCGCTTCGATCTGAGCCCCTCACAGATCAGTTATTTCGACCTGCATTCCACGCCGCCCGAGCGGCATCGCAACCGATTCAAACAAAATGCCAGCGGCTGGACCCTGCAGAAACGTCAGATAAAGCGTACGCTTATCGCCTTTGCGATAATCATTTTCGGTATTGTCATCGTGCATCTGCTGCACGAGAGCGGGCTGGTCTCCCAGGACACGGCCACAGCGCTGCTGGCCATACCGATTTTCGCCGCCATCGCGATCTCGGTAAGCGGCATGCTGTCATGGCGCCCGCCCAAAGTCGGAGCACGCACAAAACCTAAAAGTGAAGACGAAGTAGTGCTGGTGGTAGAAGTTCATGATCTCAGCCAGCAATACGAATTGCGTCGCGCGCTGAAGGAGATGGGTGCCGATACCGAGCCGGGGAGTATTGCCGAAGTGTCCTGACAATGGATTCCATTCGTACCCTTCCATGACATCCGGGAGGATGCCAGGTCTTGCGCTTATGCCCGAGGCGAGGAATTCTCACCTGGCTTGATGCAAACGCTGCCATGCTTCGGTGAGTGAATTGTCCTATCCAGGGGGCCGGTAGTTTGATCATCGGAAATTCCTTGATCGGCTTGTCGTGGATTTTGGGCACTCCCCAGGGCTTATGCTCCTGCTTGACGGTTACACTCTTTCCAGGACATTTGGAATCCTTCTCCAAATGCCCCAATTGTGTAACCTATCCGCCCGGAATAAAGTGGAACTTATGCGCCGGGAAGGTCAAAGGTTGCTGCTCACCATTCTTCGCTATCCGAACATATTGGCTTTCCAGGTAGCCTCAGCGGATAAGCCACCATACAAAATGAAATATATATGTTGCTTTTAGGAGAAAACCTCGAACCTCGCAGAAAATGCAACTTATATGGCGCTATTTTATTGAAAGAAATTAATATGTTGCTATTATATGCTTTGTAGACATATGTGTTGCCTATAGGGACTCAGATGAGCAAAATTCACCGACAGTTAAAGGAACGCCGCAAGTCTCTAGGGTTCACCCAGGAGGACATGACCATGCGTGTCGGTATGTCGCGGCAGCAGTACCAAAAGCTGGAGTCCCAGGGGAACCCTCGCCTGGATACATTAGAACTGGTAGCGAAAGGCCTCAAAATGCAGCCAGTACTTATACCTCTGGAAAAGCTGAAGGACGTCGAGGACCTACTAGCCGGGAAACAGATCGTCAGAGGCGGTGCCTCGATGACCGGAAATGCGACGGTGATAAAAAGCCCTCTTGAGGACGACCCCTGGGACGACCTGCTGGTGGACGATGATGACTAGTGGTGAGAACGCTGTCAGCGTGCTGGAGATTGCACTCCACGAAACGGTAGTAGGCTACCTGACCGGGTATCGGGACGGGCGGACGATTCTCACCTTTTCTCCAGATTTCGTCTCGAACGAGTCTCGACCTACCTTTAGCCTGATAACTCACCCCGCTTTCCCAAGGGCCAACGCCATCATGGCAAAACCATGGGCTAAACGACAAAAGCTTCACCCGGTGCTTTCAAACCTACTGCCAGAAGGCGCTCTGAGGGAGTACCTCGCGCAACTGCTTAAAACTCATACAGATAACGAATTCGAGCTATTCGCCTACTTGGGGCAGGATCTTCCCGGGGCCCTGGTCGCAACCCCCCTGGAACCCGAGGCCATTCCTGATTACGTCCTTGGCGACGAGCTAAAGGCCAGCGCTACCAGATCCACGGTGCAGGACGAGAAGAAGAGGTTCTCGCTCGCCGGCGTACAGATGAAATTTTCCATGCGTGAACAAGATGGGCGATACCGGATAGCGGAGTCAGGGGCACTGGGGGACTGGATTATCAAGACCCCATCCACCACGCATAAACATGTGCCACTCAACGAGTACACGGCTATGCGCCTGGCTGAACTGGCGGGTGTCGAGGTACCCGACATGCGTCTTGTCGAACTGGATAAGCTAGAAAACCTTCCAGAAATCAATCTACCCGATGAACAGTATGCATTTGCGATACGCCGCTTCGACCGAAATGACGCGGCGCGCATCCACATGGAAGATTTCGCCCAGATACTGGTTAGGTATCCGCAGGACAAATACCGTTCCGCCAACTACCAGCAGATTGGTAGGGTGTTATACGAATACAGTGAGGACGGCTTGGGCGACGCCCAGCAGTTCGCGAGGAGGCTACTGGTCAACATTCTGCTCGCCAATGGCGATGCACACCTGAAAAACTGGAGCGTAATCTATCCAGACAGGATCACTCCCGTTCTTTCTCCCGCTTACGATATCGTGACCACACGGGTATACATGGGAGATGAGAGACAGTTCGCCATCAATCTGGGTAAAGGCAAGGATTGGTACGAGTCGTCAATGGATCAGTTTGAATATTGGGCCGGGAAAGCCGGCATCCCATGGAGGGCGATCAGGCCGCACCTCCTGGACACCATGGAGCGAGCACGTAGTACATGGCCTGACGCTCTCAAAGATCTACCGATGGATGACAGCCACAAAGAAGGCCTGATGGAGCACTGGCGAAATCTACGCCCGGATTTCCAGTTAACCGCCGCCAAATAGCAAATGCACGGGATTCAGACTCCCTGGCTTTTTAAGAGAAGACATGTAAGCGCCGTCGCGCGGCACAACAAAGATCCTAACCGGTATATCAGGAAATAAACAACGAGGAGATTCTAACGTTCGAGGCGGCGTTTGCTGTGGATGGCAAAAGCGACTTCGGCCCTGGAGGCACGTTCATCCGGTACGTGGCAGATTTCGTGTATTGGCCGTTTTGGCGGCCGGCCGTTAAACGTGATTACCTTGCTGCCCATTGCTCGACCGGGCTATCAGAATTTGCGTAGGCTGATTCACCACTTCGATCGTTCAGCGACTTTTCATTTCTACTGTTGCACCCAAAATCCGGACGGCATTTACACGCGCACCCACTGCACTCCATCCCACTTTCATCCCTCCAAGGCAAAGGCTGAGACGTGCGCTCACTCATAGTTCGTGCAGTGTGGCATACAGGATCACTGACCTTGTTCGACATTTCTCGACACAGACCCGTTGGCATCAGTTTTTATTGGCCATGCCGGCAGCATCAATCAGGCTGCCCATTAGCAGCAGGCCCGATGGCCGCCCAACACTTTTCCGCTGTAACGCATCCTGTATCTGTTACCATTCAAGGTCATAGTCAGCCCGGCACCCACCCCCCATGAGCGGCATTTGCGGCCTACTGCGCTTCGATAACCAACCCGCGGAGTCCGCCGCGGTGAGAGCTATGCTTAAGGCAATGGCCTACCGCGGGCCGGATGGCTTGAACCACCTTTGCACCGGGAGCATTGCTCTGGGACAAGCCTGCCTGCGAACCACGCTTGACTCCGGTCAACAGGATCTGCCTAGGGAGTTCCCGGGGATCCAGATTCAACTGGTATACGACGGCCGCCTGGACAATCGTGGGGAACTGGTCGCAGCGCTTGGGGGGCGCACAGGCTCGGGGGACTCACCCACAGATGCCGAACTGGTGGTTGCAGCCTACGTGAAATGGGGCAACACCTTCCCTCGGTACCTGGAGGGTGACTTCGCCCTGGCTATCTGGGACGGCAAGCACCAGCGTCTGCTTTGCGTCCGCGACCACACGGGCACTCGTCCTTTCTATTACCATTGCGCCCCTGACTATTTCGCTTTCGCCACGGAACTACCCTGCCTGCTGGCCCTTGCCGTTAACAAGCCTGTGCTCAATCAGTCCATGGTTACCCAGTTCCTTGCACAGCTCTGGTTGAACAACGAGGACACTTTCTGGGAGGGGTATCATAGACTTGCCCCGGCGCATACACTCGAGGTTAAGGGTGCTGACCTGCAACTGCGGCGTTACTGGCAGCCGGATTTTCATCGACGACTGCACTATAGCGAATCCCGGGAGTACCGCAGCCACTACCGTGAGCTGCTCGCCGATCTCGTACGCAGCCAATCCCGCAGCGATCAGGTAGCGGCCTTTGAAGTCAGTGGAGGGCTGGATTCCTCCGCCCTTTTTGCAGTGGCCTCCCATTTGCAACGGCAGGGCAAACTGCCTGCGCCAGACCTTGCGGCCTATACCCTAGATTTTCGCGGCTGCGGTGATGCCGACGAAGTGGAATATGCGCAGGCAGTGGCAGAGCACTGCGCCAGCCCGCTGGAGATTGTGCCGCCCACATACAAACCCCTTGCCTGGTACCGCGAACGAGGCAGGGCGAGGGGTGAATTCTGCGGAGCGCCCAACGGCACTATGTCGCTGGGTTTGTTCGCCCGCGTGGCAGCCTCTGGCAGCCGTGTGCTGATAAATGGCACCGGGGGTGACGAATGGCTGGACGCCGGCAACGCTGCCTACGCCGAGGCCATATCTCGCTGGCGTTTTGCCGCCCTGCCGAGCTTGATGAGTACCCAGGCGCAAACCGACGGCTGGCGCTACGCCGTACGGTGCGCAGCCCGCAACACCCTTGCGGGAATACTCCCCACACGAATCAAGGAATTACTGCGACAAGTGCGCGCGAGTGAAGACGAGGACGTGCACAGGCTATCCCCGCAATTCAGGCAGCAGTTACAGCAACTGCAACAACAGCACCAAAACAGGAGCGCTGGACTCCGCTTGCGCGCACCGTGGCAACTGCCCCTGTGGCAGCAGGCAAATAGTAGCCATGCCCTGCTGGCTCATGAAACTATGGAAGTACTGGCCGCCGAGGCAGGTCTGGAACTGCGCCGGCCCTACTGGTCCAGACGGCTGGTAGAGTTCTCTATCAGCCTGCCGCGCCACGTATTGTCCGTTCCCGGCGAGAACCGCAGCCTGCACCGCCTTGCGATGAGTGGTCTACTGCCAGGGCAGGTACTGACCCGGGCAGACAAGGCTGAGTTCTCCGCTGCCTTCCAGGGGTTAACGGGAGCGGCAGCCACGGCGATGTCGGGTGGAGAGCCACGAGTGCACCCGGAGTGGCTCAATACTGAGTCACTGAATGCGTTGCTGGCGGAGAATGCAGAGGCTGAAGATGGCTGCTTGAATTGGGCACTTTGGTATCTGTACTGTTGTGCCGCCGTATCCGGCTAGTGACTTGGCACAGCCCAGGCTTTAGGTTAGATTCCACAGACGGGATATGCCGTATATTAGCAGACCAGCAGAATGACCAAAAAACCTGAAAAGCAAGATGGGGCGGCGCAGAGCGTGGAACGCAAAAGCGCGTATACCAGCCCTCAGCTCACCCGCTTTGGCGCCGTGCAGGGCCTGACTCTGGGTTCCGGCGGCTCCAAAGGCGATGGCAGACTGGGTCATACGCGAGGCGGCAGCGGAATGGATATGACTCCGCCATCAGCAAGACCGATCAAGTAGTTTTTAATTATCTGTTTCAGCCAGGCGTTTACGACGGGCCGCTGGCGCTAAACTCGATCAATGACGCTCCCTTCTGAACCCATTTCAGTGAACCTGCCAGCCAGGCACCTGTTCCATGACCAGCGCGCCGTTGAGCCAGCGAGTGAATGAGTGACATCCGACCGCTCGCCGGTAAGAACCTTCCTCCAGCTCCGCATGTTGTTGACTATGAACAGCGCTTAAGAATTGTCTTCTTTAATAAACCGCTGCAGTTGCCGCTGATAGGCTTCCTTTTCTTTCTGTAAGGCTTCCTTCTGCTGCATCAGGTCAATCACCATGGCAACAGCAACCCAGTCAATTTCCAGATCCTGGTGTAAACGCACGGCCTTCTTTAGCCAATAGATACTGTCGGTATCAAATACCCATTGCTCTTCACTGGCGTCATCACTGCCCTTGTTCAGTGGGTCGACAATACCGTACTCCACCACCTCAATAACCAGGTGGCTTTGTATCTCTTCCAACTGACAAAGCTCGTAAAATGAAACGCTGAATAATGAATCACTCATGAGCTGGTGCTCCATTCTTTCCTCGGATCAAAGGCGTCGCTCTTTGCCAATTCCTGCCACAGGGACTTGCCCTTCTCGCTGGTGCTCTCCGGCATAACCACTTTTGCGACGGCGAAGAGGTCGCCCGTGAAGGTTTTGGTTTTCAGCCCCTTACCCTTCACCCGCAACTTGTCTCCCGACTGGGTACACGGCGGTATTGTGAGACTAATCCTGCCTTCCAGGGTGGGCACGGTGACTTTTGCTCCCAGGGCAGCTTCCCAGGGCGCCAAGGGCACGGTGATAGTGAGATTGTGTCCCGCTACGTCAAATAACGGATGCGGTACGATATGAATGTGCAGGTACAGGTCACCTGCCGGTGCGTCCCCATAGCCGGGCCTGCCCTGGCCCTTCAGCCGAATTCTTTCACCATCCATCACACCTTGCGGTATTTTTACTTTCAGGTGCTTCCTGGTTGCTGCCGCCTGTGAGAAGGCATCCGCCGGCATCATAAACTCAACGGTCTTCTCATTTTCTGTAAGCGTTTCTTCCAGAAAAACCGGCAACTCAATTTCTACATCCTGTCCCCTGACGCCGCGCCCTGATTGTTCGAACCCGGCTCCGCCATAGGACTGCCCCCGCCCGCCGAAGATTGAGTTGAAGAAATCGGAGAAGTCGGCGTCGGCTTGCGTGCCACCCTGGAACCCCGCGCCCCTGGATGATTTCCAGCCCGGCGGTGGCTGGAAGTCATGATGCGATTGCGAGCCATATTTGCGCAGCTCATCAAACTCAGCCCGGGTCTGCTCATCCTTGAGCACCTGGTAGGCTTCCGCGACTTCCTTAAACTTCGCCTCTGCGCCCTCATCCGGATTCATATCCGGGTGGTACTTGCGGGCCAGCTTTCGGTACGCCGCTTTTATTGCCTTGGCATCGGCATCGGGTTCTACGCCAAGAATCTGGTAATAATCTTTAAATTCCATAGATTAACCTGTACGCCAAAACGACATAACAGCCCTGTATTCAGGGCATCACCAGCAAATCGCACTCCAACTGATCCAGCACTTTTTCTGCAGCGTTGCTCTTCACCATGGCCGAAAGGCCGGAGCGCGCGGATGTACCCATAACCACCATCCCTGCCTCTATTTCGCCAGCCGTTGTAATGATCGCATCATCCACTTCACCCATCACCAGGTGTACGCGCTCTCCCGGCACACCACAGGCGCGGATCAGCGACCCGCGGTCAGGTCGACTGGCGAGATCCTTATAGGCGCTCAGATAATGCACCTGCGTATCGGTCTGGTCGAAAAATTCGCGGCACATATCCAGAATTTTCTGGTTGAGAGTGCGATAGGCTTCCTGGTCACCGCGTGTATCCAGCGCTGCCAGAATGGTCTTTGCGGTATTGCGTCCGTCCCCTTTCACCAGCAGAACAGGGCAACTGCACTCACGAATGAGGGTCCAGTCAGAGGTCCGCTTCAGCCGCCGCTGCGCGCTGGAGTGTTTGCGGGATGACTTCACCACGCCATCAACCGAGTGGCGTTCGGAGGCGTTTACCACCGCCTTGTACCAGTCGCTGCCCCATTCAACCTCTACTGCTACCGGTATGCCTTTCTCCTGCAGAAACGCCACGGCACCCTTCACCACCTGCTCCTGCGCTGAAATGCGCTTCTGTATCTCCGCGGCCTGGTCATCACCGCGCGGCAGATCGTCATAAATACAGCAGAAAACCTGCAGGTCTACTGCTGTATTTTCAGCGATGTCGACCATCCTCGCCAGAGCGGGTTGCGCTTCCTGAGTGGGGTCATAGACCACCAGATATTTTGTAGTACTCATGCGATACCTCAACTGTTGCAAATGATTGATATCTGCACATTATCGCGAATTTCAAGGGGTCTATTCCATGATCTACATCCTGTTTTAGAGCGGAAGCTGCAGGAAAGGGAGGTGGTGGACGTTTGGAGCGAAACAAAAAAACCCCGCTGTCACCAGCGGGGTTTTGATGTATTGAGCTGTCAGCTAACCAGGGATCAGAAGAAGTTGTAGGTGATCTCAAGGCCATACCGCAAGCCCGCTGACAGGGGCGAGAAGGTACCGCCAGTGGGGAAGCCGCCTATATCATCCGGTAACTGGGTATCACCCCCGTGGTTGGCCTCATCCAGCAGGTTGCGGCCGTACAGCGAGAATATCCAGTGGCCGTCGTTGCTGCTGAAGTCCAGGCCTGCATCGACAAGGGTGAGATCGTCAATAAAGCCCAGGTTGTTATCGGTATAGGCCATGTCATCACGGTACGAGTAGGTGAGTCGTGATGTCATATAACCCCATGAGCCAATATCCAGGTCGTGAACCAGGCCGAGGCTGTAGGTCAACTCCGGTGCCCTGGGGATATCCAGTCCTTCGTCAACACCGTTAATCACGCCGTCACCGTTCAGGTCGAAGCGAACCGTATCGTACTCAGCTTTGATATAGCCAAGCGAGGCGATCATCAGGAGGTCATCAGTGAGGGCGAACGTACCGTCTAACTCGACACCTGAAATAGTCGTGTCGGCGGTGTTGCGCACCAGCTGAATCGTACCGATCGGGCCTGGCAGGTTGATCTCACGTTGCTGATCATCAATGGTGGTGTAGAACACGGCGGCGTTGAGGCGACCCCAGTCGTGGGTCGACTTGTAGCCGATTTCGAAGTTATTCACTTCCTCCTCATCGAAAGGCCCGGGAGTGTCTCGCGGGTCAAAGGAGGTATTACGCATGTTGTAACCGCCGGAACGATAACCCACTGTCCAGTGACCGTAAAGGCGCGACGCGTCATTGATATTGTAGGTTGCACCCAATTTAGGTGCCCAGTTGTCCCAGCTTTCGTCATCAACAAAGTCGAAGTTACAGGAAGGCCCGGTGACAACATTACATACCGTGCCAATATCTGCACTCAGGGAAGCCAGTTCCACTTCCTTGTCCTCAGTGCTGTAGTTGATGCCAGCGGTGAGAGTCCAGGCATCCGACAGGTCGTAGTCAATCTGGGCAAATACAGAGTAACTCTCCGTATCAAACAGGCCACCTCCGTCGAACTGGGCCGCGGGCGCAACTCCCCCGGTAGCGACACCCACCAGTTCACGACGCTCGTGATAGTTGATGTCGTTATCGAAGTAAAACACACCGGCAGTGATATTGGCTTTGTCGCCAAACAGGCCGTTATAGCGCAATTCGAAGGTGGTCTGCTCGGCTTCCAGCCAGGCCGGGGCGTGGAAAATCCACACGGGCTGGGCATCGATGTCGCTAAGTGAATCGCCCTCATAATCACGCCAGCCGTAGATAGCAGTGATGGTACCGTCGCCCAGAGAAACATCCTGGTTCAGGGTCAGGGTCAGGAAGTTGGTTTCGGTCTCCTGGTAACCCTCTTCGTCTATGGAAAAGTCGAAGGAGTCGCGATCGAAGTTGACGGACGCGCCGGGTACGCCAGAACCATTGGTATGGGTCTGGGAAGCGGGGCCCTGGCCGTCGGTGTCATTGTATTCGTAAACCAGCGTCAAGTCGGTGCTGTCCCCGGGAGTCCAGGTCAGGGTGCCGCGTGCCATGCGCTGTTCAATCTCACCAAAGTCCTCGCCGTTGAACTGGTTTTCCCACTTGCCCTCATCGTCGTTGTAGTACACCACCAAACGACCGCCGAAAGTATCGGTGATGGGGCCACCTACTGAGCCCATATAGTAGGCATTGAGGCCACCGTCCTTGCCGGTATCCAGAGCGTAGCGCAGGGTCGCGTCCAGCTCTTCACCCGGCTTCTTGGTGTTCATCAGAATGGCACCGCCAGTGACGTTGCGGCCAAACAGGGTGCCCTGTGGGCCGCGCAACACTTCAATCGACTCCAGGTCGAACAGGTCGAACACCACACCGTTGTTTACACCCAGATACACGCCGTTTACAAATACACCCACGGTCGGGTCGATACCCGGAATGGAACTGTTGATACCAATACCACGAATAGAGAAGTTAGCGGTACCACGTGTGGTACCCACGTCCTCCAGAGAGACATTGGGCATACCGACTTTAAGGCTGGTGAGATCGCGCACTTTCAGTGCGTCAATCTGGTCACTGTTAAATGCAGTCACCGAGAGCGGCACATCCTGAGCCCCCTCTTCGCGCTTGCGCGCGGTTACCATCACTTCTTCCAGCAACGCGGAACTGCCGCGCGCGCCGCTTTCCTGTGCTGCAACGTTCGTGCCCGATGCCATCAGACCAATGGCCAGCGCTACTGAGCCAGTCATCGTCAATACACGGAACGGATTTTGGGTGGAGACGGGTAATCTATTCATATACAACTCTCGCATCTATTATAAATATTATGGCTTGCGAATCTGCCGGCGTACCCACATTGACCGCAGGGTTACGCTTTGCAATGTCGCCCACTTAGACTGAATAATTGGCGGGGTTTTTTCAAGACTATTCAGCGTTAGATGTTGTGAATAGTTGGCCTAATGCAGCAGCAAGGGCATTAGCGGCAGTCACCGGCGGTGAATCACAAGGGGGCGCGAAAGACAGGCCGCGCCGTCCCGGCTGATCCTCCTGTCCGCCTGCTTCGCTTGGCTGGCCACACGCTCTATACTTCGCATCTCCAACAACACGCTCCCCAAGGACCAGAATGACCACAATAGGCACACCGTTCACACCCACCGCAATCCGGGTAATGCTCCTGGGCTCAGGCGAACTCGGCAAGGAAGTGGTGATAGAGCTTCAGCGCTACGGGGTGGAAGTTATTGCAGTAGACCGCTACCCCAATGCGCCCGCTATGCAGGTGGCGGACCGCAACCACACTTTGGATATGCTTGACGGTAGTGCCCTGCGTGCTCTGGTGAAGCAAGAGCAGCCTCACCTTATCGTTCCGGAAATCGAAGCGATCGCGACAGATGAACTGGTCAGGCTGGAGCAGGAGGGCTTTACTGTTATCCCAACGGCACGCGCCGCGCAGCTGACGATGGACCGTGAAGGCATTCGCCGGCTGGCAGCTGAAGAGCTGGGGCTCGCCACGTCGCCGTACAAGTTCGCGGACACCTATGAGGAGTTCCTCGTCGCTGTTGATGAAGTGGGCGTTCCCTGCGTGGTGAAGCCTGTGATGAGTTCTTCGGGCAAGGGGCAAAGCACGATCAAAACCAACGACGACATTGAACAGGCCTGGCGTTACTCACAGGAAGGCGGGCGCACGGGAGAAGGCCGCATCATCGTTGAGGGTTTTGTATACTTCGACTACGAGATCACCCTGCTGACCCTGCGCCACCGTGACGGAACCAGCTACTGCCAGCCTATCGGGCATATTCAGGTAGACGGCGACTACCGCGAATCGTGGCAGCCGCAGCCCATGAGCACACTGGCACTGGAACGCGCACAAGACATGGCAAGCAGGATCACCGACGCCCTGGGTGGCAGGGGCATCTTCGGTGTTGAGCTGTTCATCAAAGGCGACGAAGTGCTGTTCAGCGAAGTATCGCCACGGCCGCATGATACGGGCATGGTCACCATGATTTCACAGGACCTGCCACAGTTCTCACTGCATGCCCGGGCAATTCTGGGGTTGCCAGTGCCAGACATAAAGCAGCATGGGCCCTGCGCCTCAGCGGTCATCCTGGTAGAAGGTGAATCGTCGACCGTGTGTTTTGCGAACGTGGACGCTGCATTAAGCGAGCCCGAGACGCAACTACGCCTGTTTGGCAAACCCGGTGTCGCGGGGCGCAGAAGAATGGGCGTGGCTCTGGCCCGGGGTGAAAACATTGAACACGCTCGCAGCAAGGCTCGCCGGGCAGCCTCTGCAGTCACCATCAAGCTCTAGGAAATGGGCTGCGGCAGCCGATGCTGTGGCAGCCAAGCTGTGGCAGCCAAGCTGTTAAAGCCCCAGACTTGCCGAACACCTAGCGCGGCGTAACGCGTATCAGCTTTCCCTCGCTACCATCGGTCAAAATGTACAGGTGTCCATCCGCACCCATGCGTACATCACGGATGCGCGCATCGATCTCGGCGAACAGGGACTCCTGCCCCACTACCACGCCGTCCTCCAGGTCAACCCTGCGCACCTCCTTGTCAACAAGTGCGCCGATTAACAAATCGCCCTGCCATTGTGGAAAATGCTCGCCTGAATAGACCACCATACCCGAGGGCGCAATACTGGGCACCCAATGCAACAAGGGCTGTGTCATTCCCGGCGCTTCGGTGAAAGGAGACACGTAGGCCCCGCTATAATCCAGCCCGTAGGTCACGGCTGGCCAGCCATAGTTGCTGCCGGCTGAGACCACGTTCACCTCGTCGCCGCCGCGGGGGCCATGCTCGTGCATGTAAACGGTGCCACTGGCACTATCCAGCGCCAGACCCTGGGGGTTGCGGTGCCCGTAGGTCCAGACGCGGCGGCTGGCCTGGTCCGCAAACGGGTTGTCATCGGGCACGCTGCCATCATCATGGATGCGCAGTATCTTCCCCATCTCGTTTTCGCGGTCCTGTGACTGCTCACGGTAGTCGAAGCCTTCGCCAGTGGTGAGCAACAAAGAGCCATCGGGGAGAAACAGCATCTTGCCGCCATAGTGCTGCGGCGTATCCTTGAGCGGCGCTACCAGCAGTATCTGCTCAACGTTCTCAAGCTGCTGCTCTGCCAGGGTAGCCCGTATGATGGCCGTGCCGTTGGCGCCGGGTTCGCCATGGGCGTAAGAGAGGTACACCGTTTGGTTATTGCCGAAATCGGGATGTAACAGGATGTCGAAAAATCCACCCTGCCCGGCATAGTATGTCTCCGGTACACCGCGTATCTCGGTTGCAGCTGCGCCCTCATTGATGCGCAGCAGATTTCCGCCACGCAAGGTCACCAGAAAAGCTCCGTCCGGCAGTTGCGCCACAGACCAGGGCTCGCTCAGATCCTGGGCAACTGTGGTCAGCTCATAGTCGCCGGCAACAGCCCTGCCGATCATGCACCACAATGCAACGGCCGCAGCAATGCGCAGCAGCGCCCTGACTGGCAAGTCCTTCATCGGCTTTTCCTTCAGTGGTTTGTACGTCATTATAGACACAACTCAAAGCAGGGAAGTACCCCATGGTGCGTGCAATAAAGGCCTTCTTACCCGCGGTACTTGTCGCCTACCTTCTGGCCAGCGTTATTTTTACGCAAACAATACTGGCAACCGTTCACGGTTTTGGCCTGGATGTGTCGCTTGCACAGCGGCTAGCGGCAACCGGGCATGACATTCTGGGCATGGCATCAAGCTACCTGCCGTTGCTGCTGGTGGCTTTACTGATCGCCCTGCCGGTGGCGGCAGGCCTCACCCGGCTGCTCCCCACCAAACGGGGGCTACTCTTCACACTTGCGGGTTTCACCGCAGTGGTGACCTTGCATGTCACCCTGAAACTGGTACTGGGCGTTTCGGGTATTGCCGTCACGCGAACCGTTGCGGGGTTGGTGGGTCAGGGGTTGGCGGGGGCGCTGGGGGGCTATGTGTACCACTACCTGAGCCGCAAGCCGGGCACGGATCGATAACGCGCCGCTATCGCGCTGTCACGGAGTTCACTTTTCTCTAAAAAGAACTGCAGGAAGCAAAAAATCCAAAAAGGTTCATCGCACATTGGCGGGGTTGCGTGGTGGATAGACACTTTCCAGCTGAGCGGCCACTGCGATCGTGGTATACCCCCGAGCGGTCGAACCCGCTTTGACTCCCTTTCGGGGGTATACCACGATCA